>Ga0214542_1000668_pt1 | contig 64203 bp, 26 predicted proteins | sample CNSS1metaG_FD_160096 | JGI IMG/M metagenome (GOLD analysis project Ga0214542, IMG submission 160096) | Root nodule microbial communities from cowpea collected in UCLA plant growth center, Los Angeles, California, USA - CNSS1 | ecosystem: Host-associated > Plants > Roots > Nodule | place: USA...
ATAAAAAAAAAAAAAAAAATATAAAATATATATATATATATATATATATATATATATATATATATATATATATATATATATATATATATATATATATTGCTAAAAATCTTGATAAAATATTTTATTAACGATCAATTTTAGTAATCAAAAGTTGTTAGTTACTATAGTGATTAATTTAAATATCAATTTATAAAATACAAAATTATTGATTCCTAAAATAGTCACTATTATAAATAAAAAATTATAATTGATCTCTAAATTGGTTTATAAAATTTAGCTATCAAGATTTTAACTACCAAAGAAATTTTGGTCACTAAACATTAGCTACCAAAGTTTTTGCTACTAAAGGAATTAATTTTTAAATTAATCTCTAATTAATTAGTGACCAATTGAACTACCAATTATAATTTTTTTATCTATATTAGTGACTATTTTAGTAACAAATAATTTTTTCTTTTATAAATTAATATTTAAATTGATCATTATATTGACTTACAATAATTAGTTATTAAAATTGGTTGTTAATGAGATATTTTTTGTAGTGTGAAAGTCTTATATTAAATATAAATGAAAAAATTAAATAATATAAAAAAAATTACAAACACTAAGTCTGAAGATTTTCTATTAAATGTGATGTAAGATTTTTTATATTGACAACTCATCGATGTATCAATTTCCTCCCATCTTTCCTAGAAAAAAAAATCAAAATGAATTCTGTGCAATATTTATAATTGAGTCTGAAGAAAATTTAATGGTAGAAGAAAGTTGTTTTTTTTTTTTTGTTGAAAATAATTGTGATAGCGTGAAATGGAACATGAGGAAGTGTTAATAACTTGACTTGCACCACACGGGTGGCGTCTGCTTGCGTTTCAATTCAAACAAGAAAAACAAAAGGTGTACGTACGTGTGTGTCTTACGATGATAAAGTTGGCAACTCTTTAAAGTCATATCTAGACCGTTTTGGGTGACTGCAAACGTTTCTTAGGAAGTATGATCGATGTGGGACATAGCTACATCACAAAATGCAACTCATCCAAAGCTTTATCTAATAATTGACAACCAATCCATCAATGACTGAATGCCAACAACAACCTTTCCTAGTTAAGCTCTTGAATCATTCCTCTTGTACAAACTTCTCACTAAGAAATTAAAAAAAAAAAAGTTTTTTATAAAATAAAGTTAATTCATACAAAATTTAAAGCATAAAAATTTAGAGAAATTATGTGACATGATTTCTACATGTAAACTAATTTTAGTTTGTGAAGAAACTCGTTTTATCTTTTTAAAATTATAATTTTTTATTGCTTTAAGAAAAAAATTGTCCAAACATTCTTATCCTCTGACTCGTGTGGGCTAAAGTTAATTTGTATAAAGCTTAAATTTTAAAAATTAGTTTTAATATATTCTGAGTTTTTAGTTTTTGTCCTAACAAATAAAATCTAATTTTTTTGGACTGATACTTTTATTTAAAGTCTCTTTGTTAAAAAAAAAATTACAAAACAATTACTTGATAGAAAAACTCAAATTTAAATTTAGTTAAACCATAAGATCGGTTATTCTGATATGATTCTTAGATCATCTTTTCTCACGAATCTTTGATGATGTTCTTTAGAACATCATAACATAAATAACATAAAATGTGAGACTTGAGACGAAATTCTATTATAACAGAGAAATTCAATTTGAATTTATGAGTCCTAAAATGCGATGAACACGATCAGTCATGAATCCCAGACATAGCAAGCTATGTTTTTGCAGTTGAACACTAAAATTAGTATTGTCACTGCAAGAAAAAGATATTGATAACAACACATACTATTTAACCTTAACAAAATAATAGTTTGCATAAGATAACCTAATATCATACCTGCTTATTTTAAAATATAACCATATACATCGTATTGTAGTTTTATACTTTTTCAGTTAGATGATTTATTCTACACATGATACTACGTTAAAAGACTAATTATCCAATTTTAATTCATACCATTAAAATTTGAAGTGAGCAAATTCTTCTCAGACCCTCTTCGCGTGAGCGATCAAGGCCAATGAGGTTGGAAAGCAAGAATCTTATTCATTTGTCTTTCTTCTGATGGAAAATTTAACGTTTACAACTTCTTACGTTTAAATAAAACTTTTACCAGCTCTAGGAAGCCCCAAATTCAATCACAATCATTTGGAAGATAGGAGGTTGATGTTTAGCTAAGTGTTGACGATGTAATCAACCAGCTACATTCGTTAATCAATCATAGATCAGAACACAACTTGCACACAACAACAAAATATGCTTTTTAAGGCTTTTCCATGGTACACAGCCACACTCAAATGATTCAATCCCTCAATAATCTCTTATTGTAACTACTGAAATATTGGCAGCAAAAAATATCATCTACTGTGAGGCCAAAACAGAAAACATGTTCAGTGGGAAGGATCCATCCACTGAACCAATTCATACATAACACAAATGAAAGCTAAATTTTACACGATATTTTATTGCCTAAAATGGAGGGGAAATTTGGCTTAAGGAAAGACAGTTCCTAGGACCAACAATTTATTGTATTTTTGGCTATAACACTACAACTAGCTAGTTGGAGATTCCCAAAAAAGGAGGGAAAGAAAAGAAGCAGCATAATCGTCGGTGCAGATTTACACTTGATAAGACGATCTATGTGATACAACTTCAACATTATTTTAATACACTATTTACCTGCAATCATATATCATAACAGCAGCACCATTAGTTTATAAGCAACAATTGAGTCTCTTTTCACAACAGAAGATATATGATCAAAGAAAATTGAGTGACAGAGACATCAGAGTAAGCTAATTATCCCATAAGGCATTATTAGTACTCATTGACTATCCTGCAGCAAACAGAAAATGGTTAAAGATGCTATACTTATTCTGAGTTTATTTAAGCTTACCTTTTAATGTAAGCATTTTTGTATGTTTTGAGAGAGTTTACGAAAATAACTTTTGATTTCTCGGTAACCTGTTCTTATCTTATTTCAAACTTTACAAGATAGCTTACCAAAAAAAACTAAATTGTAACTTCTAAGATAACATTTAACCGTATTTAAAATTTATTTGAATAAACTTCTCCATGGTACAATTAGAAGAAAAAGAAACATTGAAGGTTAAATGAATTAAGATGCATCTGGCTTTTATAGATTTTCATTTTGGCTCCTATTTGCTAAATTTCTCACTTGACACCTATAGGAACACTTACGAAAAAAAGAAAATAAGCAAAAGTGAAATAATTTTTATCAAATAATAATTTTTTTTTTCGTTCTTAATTTTTCCCTATAAATACTTACTGAAAAACTCATCCAAACATGATCATATTCAATGCCCCCAAACAAGATCAAATAATAGCTCAATTCATTTTAACATCTTTTACTCAACTAAAGAAACAATTTATTCATTAAGCTGTTAATAAAATGCTTAGATCCAATTCCATTCTAGCACATAAAGATAGAATCGCCTTTGTTCTGCTGACACTCCTCCCCTTCCCCAACTCAATTGGAGGGAGGAAAACCAGCTTCAGGGCAACTACAAACATCAAATTCATAACAGTATAGAGGCAAAACAAAACCACCAAAAATTTCCAGTTTCAGCAATCTTGAATTATGTAATATCCACTCAGTAATCATAACTCATTCCCTCCAACAAAATCAACCTTCAAATTTCAAGATCCCAGTTGAAAAACACAATTGGATTGGTCATCCATAACACTCTTACACACTTACAACACACATTAACCTAACCAAAATTCTATACTCTCTCCAATGGTCATCTCCAACAAAAATTGGAGTTTCAAATTCACAATTATCACAATATAATCCACACAATATATGTTTACATAAGGGTCTGTTTGGAGACTTTCTCCATAAGCAATTATACTGGAGAAGAGTAGGAAGAGAAATTGAATTTCCTTATATTTTTTTTCTGTAAGTTTCTTTCTATTTGCCGCTTCTAAAGTTGATTACAGAGAAGCTAGTTTACCAGAGCAGAATTGTAGTGTAATTTAGCATTAAGAAAAGTGATGCATCTAAGACAAAGAAAAGAAAAGACAGAGCACCACCTTATAGCAAAGGCGCTTGGGCACCTCGAGGTTCGCCAATTTGCGGGCGGTTCTCGTTCTCTTCGATGAGCGCGTGGCGCGAGGCAATGTGGCTGAGCGTGGTTCTCAGCCCGTAGAAATCCTCCTCCGTCAACTCCGTGAGTCTCGCAATCAGCTCCCTCCGGATCTCCGTCGCCACGCCGTCCCCCTCCTCTTCCTCCTCCGCCGCCGCCTCATCCTCTAGGCGGAGCCTGCACAACGGGCAAGATGCGTGGAGGTCGAGCCACGGCGTGATGCAGTCGGCGTGATAGAGGTGTTTGCAGGGCAACTGCTTGGCCTCGGCATCGAGGGCAATTTCGTCTTTGCAGACGGCGCAGAAAACGACGCCGTTGGGGTCGAGCGCGGAGAGGAGCGAGGGTGTGACGTTGACGGAGGGGAGAGGGCGGGGTTTGGCGGGGAGGGGCTTGGGGGAGAGGAGTAAGAGCGCGTCCTGGAAAACGACATCGAAGAGGGGCGATTCGGCGTCGTTTTGGGAGAAGGGAGAGTCCATGAGTTCGAGGAAGTGGGTGTGGCAGTGGGGACAGAGGAGAGGCGATGGAGGGAGCGTGAGGGACACGCTCATGTCGCATTCGTGGCACCAGTAGGTCTTCGCTTCGGGCTCCGCCGCCGTCGCCATCGGAGGAGAGGGTGGTGGTGGCGGTAGCGGAGGAATGAGGAGAGAAGCACTAATAATAATGAGTGTGAGGTGTTGAGTTGGGTGAGGAATTTAGAGAGAGAAAAAGGTAGGACCCGCACCGACTCTCCAATGGTTCGTTTCTCTATCGCTTTTTCCTTTTTTTGTTTCCTTTCGTTTGGTACCTTTCCTAATGCAATGCAACCTTTCAACCATATAGCACAGTAGTTAATTATAAATATATTTTATTGGGTTTCAGTTTCAACGACGTCGCTTTGGCCGAGTGGTTAAGGCGTGTGCCTGCTAAGTACATGGGGTTTCCCCGCGAGAGTTCGAATCTCTCAGGCGACGGTTAATTTTTTACTTTTTTTTTTCTTCTGTTTTTCATTTTAAGAAAATGTTTTAAACATTGGCTGCGAAGAAATGTCCATGTTTTGACCATTTTATTCACTGCATGTATTATGTTGCTTTAGATTCGCATAGTGTTAGGTTTGTATTATAATGTTTTGATGAGTATAAATATATTAATAATACAATCACATCCTAAGACAACTTTTAAAATTATAATAAAATCTGAAAAAAGAAAACTCAGATTTATATTTATGAAGTGTTAAATTTTAAAGACGGATTAGTCAACCCGTAGAATTTGATTAATTTATCCGATGAATTAAATTAAACCATGATTCGTGCAGCAACATAAATGCCAATAAAGAGAAGACTTTTTTTTTCGAAAGTCATATTTAAAATTGGATCTTTAAAATAATAGAATTTATTTCAGTTAGGGAGAGAAACAAAATGGATCGTGACGTTAGGATAAGTAATTTCTTTTTCTAATTAATGTTTTAGTCATAGAATTGTTTGAAATTTATTGAATAACAAATAGTGTAGCATTATTTATATATTTATAGAGTTCTTGACGGTCGTTTAGGTGGGTTGAAAGAGAAAAATATGTATAAAGTCTTGACTTCCTACAACTTTCGGGTATACAATAAAACTTGAATTGAAAACTATGAAGAGTGTTTCGTTCTCAACCTCATTCTTTTATCCCAAAACTTTTCTAATGTTTCGAACTAGAAACAATATTATTTAAGAAAGTATTATATTTTGAATGAGAAAAATTAATAATAAACATATTTTAAATATTCCTATTGAACTTGAGAATTCTAATTATATTAAACATTTATTTCAATAACTCGTTTTTAGAAAATTATGTTAGACATTTTATATGTTGAGTTTTTACACGGAAGTAAGAAGAGATTGAAAATTGAAATTATTTGAATTGAATAAAAGTGAATAAAAATAAATAGAAATATTTGTAACTATAAACTAGATATATTTTTGTCTCCTCTTTTATTTTTTTCAATTTTATTTTTTAATTATTATTTTTAATATAATAAGAAAACTTCAGTTTCATCATAGTAATTACTTTTTCAATTCAAATAGTTACCTTTTTTATCATTTTAATAATTGTCAAATATAAATAATTACTCATAATATTATTTACACAATATTATTTATAATATTTTTTTAATAATTAAAATTTATTTTATCTATAATTATATATCTGTAACTATGTAGATTTTTATTTCTCAAAAATTAATCTTTTAATTGTAATTTTTAAAATTTAAATAATTTATAAATATTTAAAAAAATACGTAGCACTGTTTACGCTGGTTATAATAAATTTTATTAAGGTAATAGAAAATTAAATAAATTATATTTTCTTGTTTAGATTGACATATCAACTTTAACAAAATATAGAAGAGAATTTAATAATAGCATTATTAAAGAGTTGTATAATCTTCAGACATCGTTTAATCAATCTGCAGCTCCCATTCTATTACAGTGATTAATATGTTCTTATGAAATACAAATTAATTTACAAACAATTATAAAATGTTATCTTTTTACGAAATTAAATTCTTAAAATTCCAAATTCAATTCAAACATATTAACGTTAAAATAATAAAATTAACTAATTCAATATATCAACTTAAAAATTGCAACTGAACTTATATATAAACTTATTTAGTTAAGTGATATGTTAAAAGTTGCACTTAAATTTCCTAACCTTCTTATTACAGTCACCATAATTTATTCATAAATCAAAAGTTATTGTATTTGTATAAGAAAGATAACAGAAAGAGTAAAATGTGAAACAAATTCTTATCCCTTAGTTGTAGATGATTTTTATTTATCTTAATTTTAAAATTCAAGAAAATATCAATTATTTTTATAATTATTATTACATGTTTATTTTTACTTCAATTCAATTAATTAATAATGACATTCCTATTATGTAAAAATTGAGAAGAGTTAATATAAAACACTTCTTAACTTTTCTAAATTAAAATAATTTATTTACTTATTTAATTTATAATGGCTATAACAAAAATTTACAAGATACAAAAAAATTGACAATGAGTGACAAAAATTTATGTCAATAAAAATTGGAGTGCTTTCACCAGCACAACGTAATCACGTTTTTAGACAATTTTATGCTACAATCTTAAAATTAATGTAAAATTGATGCAACGAAAAATTAAATTTTACAATTTAAATTTAAATGGATCGTTTAAATTATTATGATTAGAAATTAGTTATATCAAATAATAAAATTTTATTAATAATATGAGTATGAATAATCAATTATGCACATCTTCCCATATAACAAACTCATCTTTATCTATTTTCATTCTCTTCAAATCATAATTACTCTGATACTTCAATAGTTTAAAAAATAAAAAATAAAAAATAATTTAAATACATAGTTTTAATTTTTCAAAACATTTGTTATGAAAAAAATCGTAAAATAAGTTAAGATTCTAAAATAGACAATATCTAATGATAGATTATAAAAATATTATCTCAATATACTAAAATAAAAACAACAAAGCAGTGTTAAGTGTAAATTATTATCATAAACAATATATATTTTAAAACAAACACATATAAAGTATTAATAAACTAAGATTAAGATAAATACTCATTATCAGATTTCAAGTCTTCCCCGATACATATCGTTTCATGCCACAACAATTATGCATATTTTTTTTATTGAAAATGAGAAAAGGGGATATTTATGATAATAAAAGAAATATATGCACATTAAGATGATGTTTTAAATTATTTGAGTGGTAATTAAACAATGGTTACATCAAAGATGAGACATCAACATCGAACAAAAAGACATGCAATCAACCCAACCGATTCCTAAGAAAACAAAACCAATCCAACCACTTCACTCACTAGCCACTAAAACAGTCTACCATTGCACTGTGCTCTCATTAAGTTGCATCTTTCATCCCACTACCTTGCAACCACTCTCACCACAACTTCACACCAATCATTTCTAAATTCGACATAGATGTTGATTGAATGAATTAAAAAAAAAAAAAAGAAATCTTTTGATTTTTATCTACTATGTAATCATGGTTAGATGTGATTAGATTTGTCTTGAATTTGTGATATCCTTTTTTTTTCTTATCTTAGATACAATTTAAGTTTTCATAATTTGAGTTACTATGTGATTTAACTCGATTCAATCAAACACAACTAGAATTATAATTGAGTCAAATCTCAATAAACCTAAACCGATTCACTCTTATAAGGATCGGATAATTGGTGACTCGAGATTCAATTTGAGATCTACTCTTATTTTTGTTATAAATATACTATATTATGTTTTTCTTTTTATATTTTGAATTAGTTTAGACAAATTTATTATTGCTTAGCTTATCGACTTACTTGAAATATTGAATTTTGTTTTTCAAAAAAGTATGTTATTTTTTGAAGTTTAATTTTTTTTGTCTGTTTTTGTCCAAAAAAATGTTAAATTGGTCTTCAATTCTTTTTTTCAGTTTTAATTTGGTTCTGATTTTTGAAAAATTAATGCAATTTTGTCACTGATGAGTCCCAATTTTGTAAAATATTTTTGAACTAATTACTTTACTTTGGGTAGATTAAAGTTGTTAATTCTTAGGTTTTAGGTTAGATTTAGTTTAGGAATCATTTTTCTTTCCATGTTAGTGGTACAGTAACAACGTTAAAGGGGTACCACGTTTTAATTCTTAGATTTTTTAAATTTTTTTTAAAATTTTTATTTTATTATTTTAATTTCTTTGAAAATTAAAAAATTTGTCATGTGTTGAGCTAACGTCATGTCACGTGTCAAGTTTTCATGAAGGACTTTTAACAAACAATTCCAGTTTTAATATTTTTGCATCAATTCATTTCATTCCAAAGATGAAAACATATTCTAATACATCCATTTATTCATTCCATTCATTCATAACATCTTTGATCCATGAGGAAATTCGAAGTTAGAATCACATATATGCATAGTTTCATGTAGTCTCTGTTTTAAATATTTTTGTAGAGTTAGAACTAGGTTGATCTTATCTAGCTCTTGCAAAACACCTTTGCCCTCAAAGACCTGGGTTGCTTACATTTCTTTTTAGGCATTGTTATTACATGGAACAAAGATGGTAGCATACATCAAAGACCTTCTGCAACCCTCACTTATGATCTATTGGTTTGCATTCTCCACCCCTTTTTATTTTTATGTTGGTCATTTTCATTTATGAATCTCCATGTGTGCTAACCCCAACACCTTTTATGTGTTTTCTCCTTGTTCTTTATTTACTCGTTACACCTCCGCATACACTACGCACATCTCTCGATAATTATTAACTGCACCCCAGATTTTGGAATCCCTACATCCCTATTTGATTTTGTTATTTTTTAAAGTTTAATTATTTTTGTTCAAAAAATTATGTTATTTTTTAAAGTTTAATTTTTTTTTTGTCTAGAAATATCAAGTTAATCCTCAAATATTTTTTTAATCTCAATTGCGTCTCGATTTTAGAAAAATTAATGTAATTTTATCACTAAAAGGTCACCGATGAATCCCAATTTGGTGAAATATTTTTTAACCAATTGCTTTACTCCGGGTAGATAAAAGTTGTTAATTATTAGTTTTTAGGTTATATTTAGTTTAGTTTTATATATTTAGATTAGTTAGGAAATTTTAGTGTTAGTCATAGAATTAATTCTAGAGTTAGTCTAGGATTGTAGAATTTTATATTAGATATTAGTTTCTTAGTTTGATTCACTTTTAGAAGTTAGAATTAAATAGGAATTTAGTTTAATAGCTTAGTAATCTAGTTTAGAAAATAGATTGAGCAGTGATTCATAGCTTAGAGTATATTATTGTAGTCTTATATAGCTTATAACATTTATTAATTTCAGCATTTTAGTTTTAGAATCATATTAAGTAGATCGTTAATCTTAGTTGTTATTTTTTGTTTTGATAGTTTTATAATTCTGCATTATTAGGATTATCCGTGGTGAAATTTGGATAAAAAAAATTCAAGATACTAAATTAGATATTTTATATATAAATTATTTTTTCTAATTCAAAAAAAAGTCTTCATTTCATGTACTCAAAACAAACACACATGATAATAGAATCTATAAAAACATGACTATCACCTCTCATATTTATAAAAACAAAATTATCATTGTTCAGTGCACTAAACAAATTTATCACATGCAATAGAAAAATAGGTTGCTTCAAAAATAAGTAAAAAGTGAGCTTACTCCAAAAAAAAAATTGATCGGTCTAAATTGTTTTTTAACTTCTTAATTTTACCGTGATGAAATTTAATTTTGAAAAGGATGAAATATTGAGAATGAAAATTGAGATAGAAAGGGAGAGATGAAAAAGAGATCGAGGTAGGAGAGAGAGAAACAAAAGAAAGAAAAAAAAGAGAGAGAGACTACAAGTGCTTTTACATGTTTTAAGAGAACTTTTTTCTAAAATTAATATAAATAATATATATATATATATAAGATCACAAAAGAAAACTTTGGGGACGTTGTGGCTCCCCTGTCATGTATAAGATGTGTCTTTGGGGATTACTATAGTATTTTTACATTTTAGGTTAGTTTAGTGTAGCTTAGACTAATTTCTAGTTAGCTTAGTCTAGTTTAAGTAGTTTTAAATAAATATCATTACTTGAATTTTTTGACTTTGGTACAGGTCTATGCTTTCAATTCAATGGTCTTAGGCTGATTAAAGATGAATCAATACCAAATTCCACCAAAAGAAGAAATTTGTGTGCAATTTGGAGTTTCTATATTTCCCTCCCCATGAGAACCAACCTTGTCCTCAAGGTTGAAGTGGGGATAAGAGTCCTTAATTTATTGTGCATATTTCCAAGTAGCATCTTCAACTTGAGTATCTTGTCATTGGATTAACAACTGATGGATTATGTTTGCTACGTGCAGAACTGTACGCATGGCTAGGACTTTCACAAGTTGTAAGTGAGGTCCCTGGATGGAAGTAGTCAAGGGCAAAGGCAGGTAATGTTAATTGTTTTGGCCATGGAACTTTTTAGGAGTGAAACATTAATCATGGGATGCATCTTAGCCTTTTCCAGTTGGATGATGCCTTGGAAAAGGAAGAAGCATTCCTAGCCCTTGGATGCATTGGATCTATGAGGTGTACGAAGGAATGTTGACTTCCACTTAGACCACCTTGGACCTTTGGTAGCTCATGGCCAAATCTCCTTTTGGGCTTAGTCAAGCCCAATTTTATCAATTCAACTACACATTGTTTGACTTATTATTCTAGAAAAAAGACCTAAATAATGGGCCAATCTTATTGTTATTCTACTACTCTTTGATACACCTCTTCAAATCTTCATATCTTCTTTGGCCCATGTGAAGAGTGTGAGAAGCCCATGTGGGTTTGGGCCATCTTGGATGAAGCGCAATTGGATTTTTTTGAGCATGCCCCTTGTTATTGGGCCTCTTGGTGGGCTTTGGCATTGAGATGCATGCGGGGCATGGATTGGACCTTGAGCATGATTTAGGCCTAGGCGTTGGCCCAAGCTATAAACCTTGTTGGGATAACATCATCCCCTCCCACTTGAAGAGGATATGACCTCAGATCAAGAAGATTGTTTAAAGCTCACAGAAACTAAAGCTATGTTCCACCAGGATCAAAATCATATCTGCAACAGTCATCAAACATAATTTCAATAAAATCATAAAGACCATGCAATAGATATTGATAGAAAATGTGTGCAGATGGGCTTTTAAGTTTGAAAAAATGTGAGATTCGGCCCATTTCACAAAAATTGTGATTTTCACTTTGACTTAATTGAAACCTAAAAGGTAAGTCTAAGTCAAAGTTTGGTTTTGAAAAATCTTTTGAGGAGTTTGAAATAATGAATGAAGGTGGAAAAACATTTTTAGAAAGAACCAAGACAAAATAATTAATGGAAGAGAAGGTAGAGTGTAAAGATGGAATCACTCCCTTTGGAATCTTGATCTTAAGGTTTAGGCAAGGATGTTGTATCTTTACTGCCCTAGACAATAGTTCCTTTGCTTCTTTCCTTTTAATCTCTTCCTCTTTTCTTTTTAACTCTTCCTCTTTTCTTTTTAATTCTTCCTCTTGTCTTACTCTCTCTTTTTCTTCATACTCTTTTCTTTCTTTTTCCTCATTCTCTTTTCTCAACTTCTCTACCTTTTGTTCTTCTTTGTCCCTCATTTCTTTCTCAAAATTTTCTCTTTCCTCTTCCTCTTGCTCTTTTTGTTTTTGGAATGCTCTTTCTCTTTTCTCCCACAAGAGTATGTCACGTCGCTTTTTATACTTAGCTGCACGACGAAGGAACTGTGGCTCATTGTCAATGAAATTCAGACCTCTCTCCACGAGTTCTTTCAACTCACGTTTGAGTGCTTGAGTTCTCTCAAAATTAGTTGGAACAAATTGTCGCCTAATGCAAGCCCTCAAATCCTCCCAATTTCGAATGGCATATTTTCTACCAATGTGAACCAGATTCTGTCTTGAATGCCACCACTCAGATGCATGTGTTATAAACCTAGAAGTGCACAAATCAACTATACAATATTTACTACCCCTAATTAGGAATGGATGCAATTTTTCAATCCTTTTCTCCCAAGCTAAGTATGACATTGGATCTACTTTGCTACCAAACTGAAGAATGTCATGCATAGCCCTATGATGCAAGTAATGCTCACTATATTTAGAATGCAAACTATTTTGATCCCAAAAATTATCATGCAAAGAAGAATAACACAGTCATCTTGGAAACAATTTTGAAAAACAAGTTTCTCAAAAAAATTGAGGGAAATTTCTAAAGAAAGTAGTGCTCATGGTGATTGAAAGAACATAGAAACTTGAACAAAGTGTGGAAGATGAAATCAATCACAAGTGGACCTCCAGGTCAGGCGAGGTGAGTCTTTAAGACTTCTTAAGTACCAAGGTCAATCCTTGCCAAGATACACTTGTAAAAGGTTTCAAAGAGCACACAATTGTCTAAGTGCTAAGTAAATAGAATCACTTGTGGCACGAAGCACAAAACACAAAAACACGACTCAAAAAGGAAAAACTAGCACACTAAATGCGGACCCCTAAATGGAAAAAATATGAGAGACTTTGGTCTCACAACTTAAGCCTCTAAAACGTATTGCAAGAAAACATGAATATAATCTATGCAGCCTAATGTAAGGTGAGAAAGTACTCAGAACTTTCAACACACTTACAACTAAAGTGAATCACTATGTAGTATGCAAAGGTTTTACTTAGGAGATGAGATTGAACACCTTGTGGTTCTCCAAGACACCTAAGTAGGCCAAGAATTGCAAGTAATAAGCAACCAAATTTGGAACACAAAATTTAGCACTTTTAGGAGCAACCCAAGAGCACTATAATATTAGTGACCTTTGGGTAAAAAATTAGGCACTAAGGAAGCTCCAAATATACCAAGTCACCAAATTGTAGAGAAAGATGGAAATTATTAAGATACAACAATTAAAAGCCACAATGGCCAATCAAAAGTCTTCAAAATGATGGTTCAATGAGCTCCTTTGACCACTAGTAAAGAAAGCCTTAGTTGATGGTTTATGTGTACACACCAATTTGAACACCCTTAAGCACTTTGTGGATAAGAAAATTGCAGCACCAAATAGCCAAACAACAATAAGAAACTGCACAAAACAATAAACAAAAACAAAGAAAACTTTGCCAAATTTAAATGGTTAGCACTCAACACTCTCAACAAAAAATTGTAGCTCAAATCAGACTAGGTGTGGGACGGAAGGTAATTGCCAATTGAAAGCATTAAGCTAAAGCATTGAATCATATCCACCACCTAAGATGCTACCACTATCTATCAATAAGAATAAAGCATTGCATCACCAAATCAAACCACAGAAACCAAGAGCATTGTAATTGGAAGGAAACAACAAATAAAGCAAGAAAGGCCAATTAGAAATGTTAAACCAAAGTGGAATTCATGAAACAACACTGAATTGAATAGCCAAAAAGGAAAATCAAGAAATTAAGGCTTGAAAGAAAGGAAAGCACATCAAAAGGAATCCTAGAATGGTTCTAGAATGGATTAAAAATTGAAAACAGAAACTGCAGTGCTCATAAAATGCTTATGGTATTCATTGCATTGGTGCTAATTTGAGGGAACTAATCCACTCCAATTGAAAGCAACTGATGACCATATGGAATACACACATAAACAAGCAAATGTATAGAGCAAGAGCACTTAATTCTAAAGCAAAACACACCAAAAGCGCACTAAACAGTGATTTTCCCGAAAACACAGCACCAAAAAACGCTGACAGATGCCTCAACTTTGAAGATGTATCATATTTTTTGTATTGGACATACTTGAATGACTCTTTTTGCTAATTTTTCATCCAGATGTTGAGAAAATTAGGCAAAAATCAGAAGGTGATTCAGTGCTATGAATCATTCCAGTTAAATCAAACAAGAAAAGTATGTGTCAGAACATAAGTGAAAACAACAACAGATTTGCACTGAAAAACGCAAAAAGTTGCTTCTACTTCAAACATTTGTATAGAATTAAATTCTCAACATAATTGAATGATTCTTGTTGGAGAATTTTCGTCTATAACTTAGCTTTTCGAAGCAACAATCAGATTAAAATTTGGTGCACTGAGTCACTCGTGACACTTCTCAAACGGAAGGTGTGCAGTGGAAAAAAAATTGAAAACTGAAGCAAAAGCAGATTAAAAGTGGAAGATGTTCAATGGACAAATCAATTCGAGTTGGAGCTTGATTATGATCTAAAATCAAGCATAGATCAAGATGAACATCTAGGACATTCTAAAGCATAATCCAATTGGTGAAATGGAAGAAAAATAGTGAGACCTTTGCCTTACACGTCCACAAACATCACTTGAAGTTCATAGCTCAAATGTGTTATGTAGGACATGGTTCTCATCAAGCAAGTGCGAAATTTAACAATAAGAACGAAAATGAAGATGAAACAAAATGCATAAACATATTTTAAGACAAAACACAAGACGATGAATTAAAAATTAAAAAATGCACCGATTAAAATGATAAAAAACAGCAAGAAATCAAAGAACAAGTGCTGGAACAAAAAAAAATGGAACCTAAAAACACATATTCACCATTGAAGCAAGGAGTACTACAATTTGAATCAACAAGATTCATGTAGCCTCAATGATAATCAGTGGAAAAGGAAGAAAACATGAAGAAACAAAAAAAAAGATGAACAATACGAAAATGAAAAGAAAAACACAAGATATGGAAGGAAACCTTACTCAAACCAACACAAATAATGAACAATGGCTTGAGTGGCTCTAGTTACCATTATGGTGGAACCCCTTGGATGAAGGTGAAGAAGAGAGCTCCATGGAAGGGTGAGGGTTGGCGGAAGCAAGGTGAAGGATGAAGGTTGTTCTCAGAATTTGAGTGAAAGGTGTGTAATAAATTGTATCTTAGATAAGATAGAGGAAGGTGGCTAAAGGAGATGATTCAATCCTCTAGCTCTAGTGACTCTCAAAAGGAAATAGGAGTGGAGTACTCTCAACACTAGGCATCTATTGCTTAAAATTCAAGAGTGATTACAATAGCCTAAAATTTAGGCTTGTATATGAAAGAAAATACACATAAGCACTCTTAGCCCTTGGATGAGAAAGGCATTCAATCTTGGTCGTGGAAGATGTCTTGGAGAAGGAGCAAGGCTCATGGCCGTTGGAAGATGTCTTGGAAAAGGAAGAAGCATTCCTAGCCCTTGGATGCATTGGATCCATGAGGTGTAGGAAGGAATGTTGACTTCCACTTAGACCACCTTGGACCTTTGGTAGCTCATGGCCAAATCTCCTCCTGGGCTTAGTCAAGCCCAATTTTATCAATTCAACTACATATTGTTTGACTTATTATTCTAGAAAACAAGACCTAAACAATGGGCCAATCTTATTGTTATTCTACTAGTCTTTGATACACCTTTACAAATTTTCACATCTTCTTTGGCCCATGTGAAGAGTGTGAGAAGCCCATGTGGGTTTGGGCCATCTTGGATGAAGCCTAATTGGATCTTTTTGAGCATGCCCCTTGTTATTGGGCCTCTTGATGGGCTTTGGGATAGAGATGCACGTGGGCCATGGATTGGACTAAATTTTATCAAACACATAACATCTGAGATACATTTCTAATGTTTTATTGAGGTTTTCTGTTTGACCATTCGTTTGGGAATGATACGAAGAACTAAATTTTAAGATAGTTCCATAAGACCGAAAAAGGTGTTGAGGAACTAATAAACACACAGTCTCTATCAGAAACAATAGTTTTTGGAAAACCATGAATTTTACTAACATTGTTAGTGAATGCCTCAGCCACAATTTTACTAGTAAAACCAGTGTTCAAAGAGACGAAGTGTCCAAATTTAAAAAGTCTATCTACTACGACCATGACTATAGAATAACCATGTGATAAAGGTAAATGTGTAATAAAATCTAAAGTAATATCATCCTAGACCTGATTCGAAATATGTAAAGGATGCAACAAACCCTAAGGCAGAGCATGATCTGATTTTTCTTGTTGACAGATGGTGCAGCCACAACAAACCTACGAATGTCAGTCGACATATTTGGCCAATAAAACTAAGAAGTTATCCTAGCAATTGTTTTAGTAATACCTGCATGGCCTCCAATCTTATTGACATGAAATTCATAACAAATTTTGTGTTTTAATTGGTCAGATGAAGGGACTACTAGTATGTTTTTTTTTCAAAACAACAATCCCTGTTTTGTAGAATAATTAGAATCTGAAAGTTTTCCATTAACACATTGATCATATAATTCATATAAAATAGTATCTTGAGCAAGGAGATCCTTAACCTCTTGAAGCCATAATCCTGTAGGGGCATACCAAGCCATAGAAAAAATTCTAGACAACAAATCAGCAGCAACATGATCCTTACCAGGTTTATATTGAATAGTAAATCAAGTAGCTTTAAAAAAATATTATAACTAAGTAATAATGAAAATAAATGATATAAATAAATAAATAAAGAAAAGATAGGGAAAAAGATATAACTCTTCATTAATTAAAGGAATCTTATCTTAATACATGATTACATTACATTTAATACATGCATTCATTACTTGGCACATGCATGACGTGTAAATGGATGATGAAGGAAAGATGAGACATAATGCACATGTATTACATTTAATGCGATGATTACTTTACAAAATTTTGGTTTATAAATAGGTTTCATATGATAGGAATGTGAAAGAGTGAAGAGAAAGGGAGAGTTACGTGAGGTAAAAAAGAAAGAAAGAGAGAAAGGGAGAAGTTGGAGTAAGAGATTAGAAAAATTTTAACCTTCTAGAAGTATTGCTAGTGTGCCCCTTCAATCAATAAGATAAGGGGGAGTGAGGTTAAGCCATTTTTATGTTAATCTTGATAAACTCATATGTGTTATATTATTATTTTTTTATTTATTTTGAATTATATATTATTTTATTTACTTCCATTTAACTTATTTTTATTTATTATCCTCTTTATTTATTTATATTTATATTATGTAACTTCTCTCGAGTTAAGTACTAGTCCTATTTATTTATTTCTCTCCAGTTACGCACTAGTCTCGTTTATTTATTTCATTTAATTTTATCTCCAGTTATACACTGGTCTTATTTATTTATGGGTTAAGTATGTTTTTAGTCCTCAAACTTTGACTCAAAATTGGAATTCGTCCTTGTCTGAAACTTCGATACATTTTGGTCCCTAAACTTTAAAAATGAATGAATATAGTCTTTTTAACCCAATTATGTTAAATTTTTTTGAGGTGTCGAACACTTTTCATATTATTATTGGAGTTTTTTACACTATTTGACACATTCTTGGTTCAATATCTACTGAGAAATATGTTCGACACTTCAAAAAAAGTTAACGTAATTGAGTTAAAAGGACTATAGTCATTCATTTTTAAAGTTTAGGGACCAAAATCTATTGAAGTTTCAGACAGGGACGAATTCCAATTTTGGGTCAAAGTTCAGGGACTAAAAACATACTTAACCCTTTATTTATTTTATTTAATTTATCTTCAGTTACACACATGTCCTGTTTATCTATTTTATTTAATTATCTCATATTACGTACTATCTATTCATTCATTTCATTTCATTTATCTCTAATTTTGCACGAATATTTATATTAATTTATATCTTATTTTATTTTATAACATTCTAATCCGTATATAGCTAATTATTTAAAGTTCTTGCTTTGATTCTTGTTTTGTTTTATCATTATTTTATAATTTGAAAAATATAAAAATAAAGTAAAAGAAAATATTATTTTATTTAGTGAGCTTGGACAAAAGAAAGTTATCTATATGTTTTATTGTTATTTTATATTCTTTGTGTATGTGTATATATATTATTGGTAAAAAATGACATAACTTGAGAGTCATTACATTTTATGGTCTTTGAATATGTCCAAGAGTATGTCAGTTGAGAAAGAATATTAAGTCTGGTTTCAATAAGTTGAAATAAAACCAATGTCAGAGTCTTTGTATTTGAGAAGTCACAGTTTAGTACATTACGGGATGAAAGGCAGGGACCATGGTGGTGTCTAATGGGAGAAGATTCAAAAACATAAATAACCAAAACAGAATATCAAACCCTAAGTTGGGTCATATTGAAACATAAATTGAAGTGCAAACAAGATTTCTAAATCTTCAATGGAACGAAAAAGATTGTTGTAGCATAAAAAACGAAAACCCTACACATGGGTGCTATTCCAAGTCACTACAAACCAAAAAATGAAATGTCCAACCTACCAAATGTGCAGAAAACGCAAACGCAACAATGAGTATTGTCAATAATGCATAAAAACGTTAATAAAGAGTGATAAAACGTGAAAATGAAGAAGGCACCTCCATGGGTCACCATCTAAAGCTAAAAAAAACGTGAAAATGGAGTGTGAGAAAGAAGAAGGTAGTTACTCATGAAAAATGAGACCTAAATTTCGTGCTCCTCTCACCTTAGATCCATATATTTACAAAAATGACATTCTAGTCAAAAGAATTACAAAAATGCCATTATGGATCCAATCATTTAAATGATGTGGAAATGACATGGACAAGGGTGGCAATGATGTGGCAACTATCTCTTCATCTTAAGATTAGTTTCCAAGCTCCAAAATTTCTTCACAAAATACCTAAAAATAATTAGAAACAAAAATTAGACAACTTAATGCCAAATTACTCAAAATTTGAAATAATGGCCCAATGAAGCCCAATTGATAAAAGTGTACTAACAAAAGACAATTAAGCACTAAATCACCATCAATAAGGCACAAAAAAGACAATAGAATATGAAAAAATAATGACTCATCAGCCAAACTATTTGATAATATACCATTTGAACATAAACAAGATTGTAATAAAAGAAAAACTATTTTGGAGATTTGAGACAACTTTATAGATATAATAATACAAGTCAAACACTTGAGAGGGAGGAGAAAAAATGTGCGATAAACACAGCAAAAAATATGATTAAAAAACTAAAACACAATATTATATATATATATATATATATATATATAAGCTATTCAGGTTATTTAATAAACTATAAATATTTTAATAGTTTAAACTAGACATATAGTATTAAGATAGATATGAAGACAATAATAGATATGTACATATTCATCTCCTTTTTCATACATAATTTAAAAGAATTAAATATTATCTATAACCACATTCGATTAAGGCAAAGTATATATTTGTTTAAATAATTTTCACCAAAACAAATTTAATTATCAACTAATCAAGACTTGGTTAGTATATATTTATTTTTCTTAGTCGCACCAAACATATGTAACAACCTATTATTATGCCTACAAATATCAAAGTCTTTAGGAATGCAAAAGCAAACGATGAGGAAGTTTTTATATTAGCAGAAACTAGAGTTTGGGTATGGATCACAAATAAGTATTCAACAACTATTTTCTCTTATTCTGATTGGTGTTTTATGTCCAAAATCACAAGCTTACTCATTCTTTGAATGTCTACTCCTCCTTTAAATAAGTAGAACATGAACATGGTGAATGATGCTTTGAGTTTCGTGATTTGTTTAACACATAAGGGTTCATACAAAACAACACATTTTTCTAGAGATGTCAAAGCGGGCAAGTAACATTGCAAAGGGCAGGCCGGGTTGGAGTTTCCAACCACCAGCCATGGCCCGGCCGCCTAACCCACCCAATTGGTGGGCCAAAGGCGAGCCAACTCACCCTGGCCCGCAAACCCGTTTTTTTTTTACTTTTTTAATTAATTTTAAATTAAAAATTATTAAAATAAATAAAATTTTTTATATTATATTAAAAAATTTATAAACAATAGTTTAAAAAAAGTTAAAGGAAAAATAAAAAAAATAAAAAAAATTAAAAAAAATTAAAAAAGTTAAAAAAAAAATAGTGGTAGGCCAGCCTGCCGGTCCGCCAGCCTGCCCTACGGCGAGACAGGTTACAATATTCAACTCGTTTTGCTGTGACGGGCTAGCCTGACCCGGCCTGTTTTTGGCGAGCCAAAGGTGGGGATGGGCCAAAACGGGCCAGACTAGCCCGTTTTGATACCCATACCTTTTCGTAGTGTTTTCAAGTTTTCTAATGCAAGTTCTTCAGTGAAAATGGAAAGAAGAATGTTATGCTACCTTTGGAAAGAATATGCTCATGACTATGATGTTACTACCAAGGTTTCACGCAAATGTCAACAATCATGTTCTTAAGGTTTTAACCTCGAAGGTCGATTATGTGGAAGCTTTAATATAAAAGATCTTTGTTATTCTGTTGGAATTTTCATTTTGGTTGCTTTCGCAGTTGTCAAAATTTTATTAGACGTGAGCCTTTATCCTTTCTTGAGTGTTTTGTTTTACAAAAGCTTGTTTGGCTATGCTTTTGTATATAATGGTATCTTTATTTTATTTTATTTTCTTATTTGTATAAGGGTTGAAATAATCATGTTGTCCCTTTTTCAATTCATATTTGTTATCGCTGATAAATAAAGAATCAAAGTCTTTCTAGATTTGGATTAATGATAGAAAATAGCGTAAAATTAGATGGTTAATCGGTTATCAATCCAAACCTCCAACTAAATAGGTGAAGTTCAATCTTCCATAATTAATGGCAAAACAACACTACCGATGTCTATACAGTTCTGAACCATTTTCTTGAAGAATCCTTCATGTAAAAAAAGTGTCACATAAATGGAATATGATCCACTTCATTATTTGACATTCCCTGTAGAATCCACTTTCCACTTTATTCTGATATCCCAATATAGGCAGGTTTTTGCCTCAAGGCTGATCCAAACTAATAGACGGTTAATATAAGAAACTAAGAATGCTACATAAGTGAAAGACCTTCTTTAATTCTTGTAGAGAGTTCCATGGCATGGATATTTAGATAATTTTTTTATGAATACTTCAGAAAAAAAATTAAGTAAAAGTTTCTGAACTTCTCACATAAGTAAAAGTTAACTGGTGTCTTTAACTTTTAAACAATACTTCTTAACTTCATTTCTATAAAAAAGTGAGATTTACAAGTTGATTTATCTATTCATTTTTACACCGATATAGAAATTCATCCAGAAATTGATTTGAATTTTTGGCAAGAACAATAGTGATATATAACACTGCTGTACTTAGCAGTATGAACATTATCTTGATGAATTGATATTGCTATGCCTCTCGTGCATTGATGGAATATGATGCATTTGATCATTGACATTCCAGGGAGAACCTCTTTGTGACTTTATTCTTGATACCCCCATTTAAGCAGGGCTTTCTCTCAAGGCTGACCTACACTGAAATTTTTGCCCATCTCCATATTCGTGGCTTTTAATGCCATACACATGCCTCTTTTTCTTTTCCTCCTCCTTTTATTTTCTCTTTCCATGTTTCCTTTCTCAAAATTTCAACCATTTTATAACCAGATACCTAAAACCATTGAAGGGGCAACAAAGATTAGATAAGAACAACAGCCAAACACCGCAGGATCATAATCTGATGGTGCGAATAGCGTTGCTTTAGTAAAGGAGATTTAGACAAATTTCTGTAAAGAAGCATAAATGAAACTTTGTTTCAAAAGCATATAAGCATGTAAAAGATATAAAAGAAATGTAATGCACAAGAAAGAATACCACCATCTTCATTACTTTAAAGATCTATACATATCAATCTCATAGACCCCGTCACCACCTCAACAAGTAAAAGCCTAAAATAATGTAATGAAAAGTTCAAAGCATATACATAGATTTGCCCAACCAAATAAGCAAACTAAGTTACAAATCGACATTTTCAGTAACGATCTAATTACATACTTTAAAATTTGTGCAACTGTGGATTGAAATCTAACAACGTCATCGCCTGTAATGTTCTATATACAGCATATAAGTACAAAGGTGAAAAATAAGAAAAACCTGAAGAGGCTATTATGAATAAAATATGATCCAATGGGTCCATGCAAAAAGATATAGTGAATATAAATTTATCCAGTGGGTTCCTCCTACCAATTTGAACAGATACGGTGCAATAAAACATGACAATCATCACTAGCCTATAGTCATCATCCCCTTATAATCATCTCCAACATGTCACTCATCATGAGTGATTGATGAGTTATAATAATTCATCAGAACATTCTCTGACCTCTGAAGGCACAAATTACTAGAACTATAGGGGAAAAGATAAAGTGCGATTTGTCAAGAAAGAAACAAAAGCAGCTTCAACTCAACGAGATGTACTCCATACTATTCCCTAACAAACCTCGAGTGTCTGCATGCGCACGCCGCCGTGATTCATTGCTGCTTGAGGATTATCTCTTGAAGACCTTTACTAAAGCTAGCTGGCGCGTGTGCATAGTAGAATTATGGGAATCAGGTGCAACTTAAAGACTAAGATGTTTGTAAAAATTGATTGAATTTTAACGAATATACCAAAGTTCAATGCAACTTTGAACCTGTAAATATAAGAGATAATTCAAGTTGGGAACATTTATAAGGTTTAACTCTTCATTATTTCTTTTCATTTACTAAATTCAGATCTTGTTTAGGAGAATAATAGTTATAGCCTAATAATGTAAATTGTTCCAATGACTACTGTTAAATCTGACATTTTTTCTAGGGCCAAACAGGCAATTCTAACCCAAAACACGAGTTTTTTTCATATTTAAATATCAAATTCATACTTTATTTAGTAAAATCAGAAATATATTATCTGAAGCAGCAACTTATTAATTAGTCTATTCTTTTGGCATTTAGTATTTATACATTAAAGATGTAAAAGAAACATATCTTGCTATTTCACATTATTTATACATCAAAGATGCATACACGCTCCATGCTATTTCACATTAATGTAAATTAAAGATGTACAGACAATCCATGCTATTTCACATTGAGAGAGAAAAGAGAGAAGATACTATCTTCTTTTGGTGAACCAAAAGTTATGTGACTTACGTCCCAAAGATTTACTAGAGTGAAGAGAGATCTAAAGACTCAAAGCAATCTTTAAGATAATTATTTACTAACAAAATCCTTGCATCGACACGGAAAGATAAGCCCACATCTTTGGGAAATATGAGTATAATCCGTACCAAAACTAGACTAACTTTTAATGACATACGTAGATATGATATAACTGGAGTGAGTGATAGCAGAACAAATTAGTGCCCATATATCATTATTCATGAATGGAGCATGTAAGACAGTTTTTATATATATTTTTTTTCAAAAGTTGATGGATAGATCATTGATATGTTTCATACTATACTATTAATTCTTAATATGACAGCTTTTGATTTTACAAAAAGTAAAATAAAGTAATTGCGGTACATAACTTCAATGGAAGAAGTAGCAAGAGAAAACAAAATTCCATAACTGTTTAGAGAACAAAATTTGAAACTGACAACCATATATATCTGCATGCAATTTTCTTTAATTTCGACACAACTGCGACGAAAACCACGACATAAATCCATGCTCACTGCATAGAACAAGTAGAAGCAAATACACCAAAAGGGAAAAAAAATAACAATTGAAAGTTTTTCTTTTGGTCCATAACTATTGAAAGGTTAACTGAAACTTTGGCAATTGACAAACCATGGCATTTTTGTGTGATTTTGGTGTTTGAGCCCACAAGAGGAACCAAACCGTTCAATCGATTCGATTCCAAAGCAGAAAACAAGCAACAAAACGAAAGACGGGACCTTTGGTAAGCAAAAATCGGCATCTGCTGGATTCTGTACGCATGGGAATGTATGTGTATGGGCAAGGCTATGGCCATAAACCCTCCAAAAACTCAATTATCACATTCACAGTTCTTCAAACGAACAAAGCAAAAAGCAAAAAGCAAAGCTGTCGGCTTCATCACCATCTTTATCTTTAACTTTTACCTACTCTACCATATGCCCAACCCAATGCTTCTTTTTATCAGAACCATGTTCCTGCTTTTACGCACCGTATAAGAACCCTAAACCCAAATCATTCAATTCCATTTTCCAGTTTCCATTTTCCACCAATTCTCAATTCTCAATTCTCAATCAAGCAAACACTAAATCACACAAACATGGAGATATTATCACAAATGTGGTCTCTGTTAGGGTTACTCACCGTGCTCCAAAACGTTCTCCCATCTCAGCTTCTCTCGTTGCTCCATTCCTTATACGAATCTCTGCAAGATCTGCTTTCTCCGTATTCCTATTTCGAGATTCCAGAGTTCAACGGCTACTGCGGCGTCGACCTCAACGACCTCTACCGCCACGTGCACCTCTACCTCAATGCCGCCAACCACGCCCCCGGCGCCGCGTGCCGCCGACTAACTCTCTCCCGCTCGCCGTCCTCGAACCGCATCTCCTTCGCTGTCGCCCCGAACCACACCGTCCACGACGCCTTCGGCGGCCACCGCGTCACTTGGACGCATCACGTTGAGACCGCGCAGGACTCACTTGAGGAGAAGCGCAGCTTCACACTGCGCCTCCCGAAGCGCCACCGCCACGCGCTCCTCTCTCCCTACCTCGCCCACGTAACCGCACGCGCCGAGGAGTTCGAGCGCGTCTCGCGAGAGCGCAGACTCTTCACCAACAATACCACCGGGTCGGGTTCCTTCGAATCGGGTTGGGTCTCCGTCCCCTTCCGTCACCCCTCCACCTTCGAAACCCTCGCCCTCGAGCCCGAACTGAAGAGACAAATAAAAAACGACTTAACGGCTTTCGCTGACGGCAAAGAGTTTTACAACCGGGTGGGCCGGGCCTGGAAACGTGGGTATTTACTCCACGGCCCACCCGGGTCGGGTAAATCGAGTTTAATAGCCGCTATGGCAAATTTTCTCTGTTACGACGTTTACGACTTGGAACTAACCAAAGTCTCTGATAACTCCGAGTTACGGTCGTTACTAATCCAAACGACAAACCGTTCTATTATCGTTATCGAGGACATTGACTGTTCCGTTGACTTAACGGCAGACAGAACAACGAAGAAAACGCAGGCAGCGAAATTGTCGAAGAGAAAGAAGTCTCAAACGGCGTCGTTCACGCGCTGCGAGGAGAGTGGGCGCGTGACGCTTTCGGGGCTTTTGAATTTCACCGACGGGTTATGGTCTTGCTGCGGTGACGAGAGGATTGTGGTGTTTACGACCAACCATAGGGATAGTGTGGACCCCGCGCTCGTGCGATGTGGCCGCATGGACGTCCACGTCAGCCTCAACACGTGTGGGGTTCACGCGTTCCGCGAGCTCGCGCGGAACTATCTTGGTGTAGACTCGCACGTGCTGTTCGAGGCCGTTGAGGGTTGCATTCGCTCGGGTGGGTCTCTCACGCCCGCACACGTGGGAGAGATTTTGCTGCGGAATAGAGGGGATGCTGACGTGGCGATGAGGGAAGTGCTGGCGGCCATGCAGGGACGGATGCTGGCCGCTGCCGCCGTCGCTGACCAGGCGGAGAACGAGGAAACTACGGTTGGAGTGAGGTCGCCGGAGAGCGTGCTGCTGATGGGGTCGCCGGAGAATTGGGATGCTTTGAGCGGAAAGAAGAGGAAGGAACAACACGGGGGTAATAATAATTGGGATAAAAAGGTCAAGTTTTTCGTTAGGTTAAGGTCGTTGACCAGATCTGACCCTGGTAGATAAATTTTTAATTTTAATTTTTTTGAAAAAACCCAAAATTTGGATGCATGTAGGTTTGTTTGTGTACTGTGATTAGTGTTTATTTTTATCAACTTATTTATTTTTTGTAGAACGTATAAAAGTGCTTGCCTCGTGTTTTTAATGTTTTGATGTAAGGTAATGCTTTTGGGCAACCTTGCATATAATTACACGTTGCCGTAATTAACATTTAATTGTAGCTATATCATTTTAAACAAATTGAAAAAATATTAAATAAAATTTTGTATTAAAAAATGCCTTAAAATTCTAATCAAATGAATACTATTTCAGAGATTTCTTTTTGTTTAAATAAGGTGACATTACATTAATTTTGTTTATCGTTTAGACTGATTAAACAATTTTGCTTATATTAAAAATTAGGAATAAAAGCTATTATTGTGAAAATGCTTGAGATTTGACACATTTAGGCCGGTTAAAACATGAAAATCGAGTAAGTTGGATTAGAACAATTTTTATACGGTTCTTAATTTGATGAATAAAGTTATAGTGTAAAGTCATTAGTTCTGAAAAAAAAAACACAACTAAAATAACTGATATAATTTTTTTAAACTTGAAAGAATATTACTAATGAACAAAATGACAAAGAGAGACTTGTAAAAACTCCCTCAAACAAAAATAAAAATCATGATTTGTCCATACTAAAAAATAAATCTATTATGATCAACAAAAAAGTCTTAATCAACTATACTATATAGTGTTAATAATCAGCCAAACAATAATTTGATGAATAAAGCTATAGTGTAAAGTCATTAGTGATGGGGAAAACAACAACATAACCAAAATACCAGAGAATGCACTTGATATAATGTCCCTACTTGCAAAAATTTATGAGGAGCAACTACTAATGAACAACAATAATCAATCATCAAAATCACAAACAAAAACACCAAGATTTTACTGTGAACCCCCCCCCAAAAAAAAAAGGATAAAAACCAAGAGTTATCCATACTAAAGAAATAGTTTTATTATGATTAACAAATAATACAAATGAGTCTTAATCACCTACACAAAATAGTGCTAACACTCAGTCAAACAGCAAAGCAACAAAGCTTGTAAATAAAAAACAAGAAAGATAAAAAAAAAAACTAAATACACAATTATAGTGTAAACTGACTTTCTCCTAACTCAGACCTTGTATCAATGATCTGAACTATCAGAATGAAGAACGAGATGTCTTGAACCTATTGTCAAATTTTAAGCACAGTGGTGAATGAATCTGCAATATCAATTTTATAGTGGCGTGATAACTTAGTGAAAAAAATGAACAAATATTTTTCTTCTTCCTTTCTTTGAATGTGTTGGTGTTCTCTAAGTGAATATGACTCTCCCTTTTCTGCCTCTCTCTTACTTTTTAGCACTTTCTCCACTAAATTCAATGAGACATCAAATAAGCTTCTCAACTTTTGGGTCTATAGGAATGAGTCTGATTCCTAACAATTAGACCATAAACCTTCATATTGAGCTGACATTTGTTACGGTCATCATTCGATTCAAAGAATCTCCGCTCCAGAACTATAAATGAAATTTTCATCTCATACGTCTCCCCCCTTATGTGTGCAATGTGAAAAATCCATAAAATCAAAAAATATTCTAGTATTCTCATTCTCAACTGAACAGAGCTAGTGTTTTTACAATAAATCTCTAGCCAACCTTTCTGTCAAAAATTATTTCTTAACATTAAGTATGTAAGGTACTTCATAAAAAAAACAAGAATTTTCAACAATTTCTTTGTCCTCTACGCTACTTAATTTCCTGGAATTAGTCACCTCAATATTCTTCGATGGTTCTATGGGTATCCAAAATATGAACGAGATGGATATTTATTGTCTCAACCATTCTTGTCAGTCCCAATCTCGATAAGCCATGTATATAGATAAATACAAAATTTTCGTGTCCTTGATTCCCAAACATAGTGTTTCTTTTCCAATGTTACCTATCAGTACTAGTAATTTAGAGTTGACCTAACCTCATAAGTATAGGTAACATTTCGCTTAATACTAGAAACATAAAATTCTAAGTTGTTATACATTTCGGGTTTATATTTGTTTATATTTATTTTATGAGAAAAATTTATGTTAAGTATATTTGATAAAGAATAAGCTTGTTTAACTTGAAAAATAAGTCTTTTAAAAAGAAAGTGATTTATTCATAAGTAATTTAAAAAAAATATCTTGAATATAATGATAGTTACAATTATAAAAAATGTTTTTTTACTTTAAAGTAATTATTTACTTGTTTGAGTAAGTGTCTTTTATTTCATTTTGAGATTTCATAGAAAGAATTTTTAAACATTTATAAAATAACGTGTTGGTTTTGAAAAAAAAAAGTTTTTTAATTAGATAATTATTATATTAGAAATAATAAAAATTAAAATGTCAAAGTTATTTAAAAACTAAATACGTAGAAAAGCTAATCTTGCAATCGAAATATCAATTAATTAATTTGTGATAGTACCTTTTACTTGTACGTATCTACAATACTTGAGTTAGCTTTTACGATTCTTCGAGATAAGATATATTAGTAACATCTCCATCATTTAAATTTTGTTTTGTATTACGAAGTTTTTAAAAATCTTTTAAGTCTACCATTCTAAATGAAATAAATAAATACGTGTTAAAAATATCGCGTAAGACATAATGATTCAAAATAAAAATAATTCAAGGTATATAAAAAAAATTATATTTAAGAGTGTATAGAACGATCAAACACCTAGAAGTAACAAGTCAACTCAGAGACAGATCGGTTATGACGATCTACGACATCAAGCATCACCGATCAGTATTGATCATATTAGGACATGATTGAACCATATTTAGGTCGATAGTGAGTAAAAACTCATTACAAACTAGGTCGGTGGTGAGTAAAAACTCATTACAACTGTATAAATATGAGGTCCATGTAAGGTAGTTTTTTACATTGATCACTAAATTTATTACCCTTCGACTCGAAAATCTATTAACTTAAGCATTAGAGTACCTTTTGCATGTATCACCCAAGCAGTTTATGGCGAACAAAATACAGTTGATAATAGACAAATTGGAGATGGAAGTGAGTGAGTGGAAGAACAAGTGATTAAGAAGTTTAGAGTGTTTGACCGGTCCTATAGAAACATAGAGAATAAAGAGGAAATGTTATATTTGGTTTATGAAGTGTATTTGTTAAAATCCAACACGGGCTCATTTTAATAATAGCTAAGGTTCACTTTTTCTTTAAAGTATATAAAAGATTTGGTTGCAAGTATAAGTAATTTTATAGTCACGTTTGATATCTAAAATAACATTAAAATTATTAGTTTTGGAATCTTAATTTTAACATATCGAAACATATAATCAACTCAAAGTAGAGTAGAGAATATAAAAAGAAATAACCTATAAAACTCAACATCTTACATATAAAAAATCTCACAAATTATAATGGCTTGTTAGGACATCTTTTTGCTTTCATGCACACCCTACAAGCGGTAGTCATCTTTTGTGATGGACCTACGTGTGCATAAGGATGCGCAAGTGTGATGCCTTGACTATTATGTAAATAATTATTATTTGATAAAAGACAGAATAATTTTTTCTTTTGTACAATAAGATTTTCCTTAAGAAAACACAAACAATAACATAACTTCATATATATATATATATATATATATATATATATATATATATATATATATATATATATATATAAAATAGTTTATATCTCTGTAATTGTTCATGAAAAATTACAAAAATATGTATTTTGTATAATATTAAAAGTTCTACATCAGAATAGAAGATTATCTATATTTTTAATATTTCTTAAAGATATTAATAGAAATTATCCATGACTTCAGAAGATCTCCAAATTTCCCGAATATCTCTCACCAAATAGGTTCCTTTTCTACTCTTACAACAGGTACATATGAAAGAAAAAATGTGAAAGGAGTGGGGTCTTTATAAGCCTTAAATATTAATCTTAATAAACTCAACATACATACACTAGGACCCCAAAATTTGACTTACAACCACAAGACTCAATTTCATCTTATCATACATATGGATCCACATTCAACTTTTGATGATCCACTATGAACATCAAAAGTTATTCTGGAAAGTGATTAGGTAGTTGAGTATTTCTCATAAAAACATTGGTATAATCATAATTATTTCTTTCTCAAGAATATTAGTCATTTATAGGCCCATAAAAGAGATATATACTCACTACCTAACCTTAGCAATGTCGAGCAGGTATCAGATAGTCCCAAGTTTGGCTTATGAATATCCTAGTTCAGGGTGTTATTCTAAACTATCTGTTAAGACTTTGGCAAGTGTACCAAGTTGCGCAAGTAGTAACCGGTAAGACCAGGATATCGTTTCCCAAGAGACTCATGTATACTAAATAATTGTGTAATTAGTGACTAATTTAAACTAAATAATTGTGTAATTAGTGACTAATTTTCCAATACCTAATGACCCAAATATCATGCAATGAATGGTTAAAACAAAGCAAGCTTTAAGTAAATAAACAAGGATACTAGCAATTAATGGAAGAAGCATGTATAAATTCAAATCATCCACAAATACATGAGAATTCAGTGGCTACATCTAACTCCAACAAAATGGGTTTAGCTCTCCATTGTCATGGAGAGCCCAAGCTTACAAAATGGAAGTGGAAGAGGGAAGAGATACAAAGAGGAAGAAGGGATAGTTCCCACTAGCCCTAGCAAACCTCAAGCGCTCCAAAACGTGTTGCTTGAGCTTCAAAACGTCTAAGATGAGTTTTCCCTCTCGAGATCAGAAGAAAAAGGGTCAACTTGCCACATCAGCGAAACTGGCGCTTGGCAAAAGTCTCTCACTGCCAGACGCGAGCTATCAAAATAGTGCTGAAAACGTGTGTGTACCGCTCGACGGTGTCCAGGTGCCGCCAGACGGTGAGCAATTGGAAGCCTAGCTGGCGCCTGGCGCTTGTTGTGGCCCGCCAGGCACTGAGTCCCTGGAAGAATGGTGTCGTCTAGCTCTGGCCTTATGTCGCCAGGCCGTTGTTGTGTCTTCCAAATTTTAATGTTTTTGGACTTCTTCTTGCTACTCATGATCACTCACTTGTCTGGGTTTTTGGAACAAAGCTTCCTATCTACAAAAAGGACACAAAAATGAGGATTAGTGGTATATTTAGATCAATGTAACCCAAAATGTATTTATCTACAAAAGTAAGGTAAATTTGAAGATTAAGTAGGTTAAAAACTTTAGAAGAGATGATTTTGCAATTAAAAAGTAACTTGGATAATGGTAAAAATTAACATTATCAGTATCCTTGTCCTAATTTTCTGTTCCTTTTGCGCCCCATAAATAACATGAACCAAGTGTTGAAATGAAGCACATTATTAAAGTGGTTGGTCCAAAACTAGAATAAATAATATTACGTTCACATATCCAGATTCATAAATAGGCACAATCTAGAAAAAACGAGAGTATAAAACATGAATCAATGCTAACAAGTAAATGATTTATCACTAGAACACAATTTCAAGTTAAGGTTAAAAGAATTGAAATTAGGTCTATAACAACATGAAACTAAATTTGCATTGAGAAGAAAAATAAACCAAGAAAGAAAACCAACTACTATAAAGGGGGAAAACACTTATGAAAAGGATTTTCACGAAGAAGGAAACGAGCAGAGATGATGGCTCTAACAAAAGAGAAATTTATTTCAACCTATGAGCGGAGAATGAGCATGGAGAGAATAAGCGGATAGATATTGGCTTTGTAACAACATTATTGTTATGGTTCAGTGAGAAGCTTATGCCGCTAACGAGAAGATCGATAAGAAAGAAGCATCCCACTTGTGAGAAAAGAGTTCGTGTGCGTTGTTAGAATGGAAAGATGGAACGGGAAGAAAAAAAAGTAAGATTAAGCATTTCATGTACCGTCAATTATAAATTGATCATAAATATAATGTAAATTTAATTTCTTAAGGGTTAAATATGTTTTTGGTCCTTCAAGTTTTAGTGAAATTTGGAATTAGTCCATTTTCAAAACTTTTGACCAATTTAGTCTTTCATCTTTAAAAATGCGTGAATTTAGTCCTTTTAACCAAATTTTGTTAAGTTTATCTGACGTTTCAAGCACATTTCATGATAGTATTTGAATTGTTTACACCATTTGACACATTTTCACTTCAATGTTAGCTCAAATATTATCATAAAATGCGTTTAAAATGTCAAATAAACTTAACAAAATTTGATAAGAATGACTAAATCCACTCATTTCTAAAGATGAAAGACTAAATTGGTATAAAGTTTCGAAGAGGGACTAATTCCAAAATTCATTGAAACTTAAGGGACCAAAAACATATTTAACCCATTTTTTAATAAGATAAAGTTAGTTTAGGTAACTGATAGGAAACCATGATTGCTACCAAATATTTTTGTCATAATGTACGTGATATAATTGTGAGATTTTTCACATATTTATATACTAAATTGGATTTTTTTTTCAAAAATTAAATTAATTAAGTTTTTTCATAGTAAGTTTTTGTAACACCTCAAACATCCGCTATTATAAATATATAATCTAATATAACGTCTATACAAAAGGTTTAGCTATCATAAGTCTATGACGTAACATATCATTTATACAAAAATTTAAGCTATCTTAAACAAACTTAAATCATAGGAAATTTCTTTCTTCATCCTATGTTTTCTTCTATATCCCATACCTTTTAAAATTCTAATTATATTCGTACTGAAATTAATAGAAAATAATAGGGTATAAAATTATTTAGCTTTGTTGTTTCACTTTCGGTGGTGGACGGTGGTCTTTCTTGAGGTGGGTGAGTGAGGGTGGTGGTTTGTAGATATTTGGGGTATGTAGTGATGATCATTGGTTGTGGGAGAATGTTGCTTGACTTGTTATGATTTGTTGTGAAGCTTTCTTTTGTGTTTTAATCATAGTTTTGGATCTTGTAATCCGTAGATATTCCAAATTTCACACTTTAAAATTCAAAAATATTAATTTTATACATTTTTAATTGTTAGATTTAGAATGTAAATTTACATTACGAATTGTATAATTTAGAATGCAAATCTATCTAGAATTGTATAAATTTGCAAGACTATTTAAAATGCAAATTTTTATTACGGATTGTACAATTCATGATGTAATTTTACATTACAAATTGTATAATTTGTCATATAAAATTACATTTTGAATTGCACAATTAATAACGTAATTCTATATTTCGGATTTGTACAATTTGGAATACTCTTTTACATTATGGATTGTGTAATTTGAAATGCAAATTGCATTATGAATTGTACAATCCAAAAAGTAGAATTGCATTATGGATTGTACAATCCGAAATGCAATTTTATATTACAGATAGTACAATCCGAAATGTTATTTTGTTGTTTGAAGGTGTGGTCAGGCTGAAAGTTATTATGTAATTTTGAAATCACTTTAGAGAAATGGAATATTTAATTGAAATATCCTATGAGCTAAATTAATTGTCAAATATGGAAGTGATGGCAAACGTCCCAACCATGGCTAGTGAATACAAGAATAGTGGGCCATGGTTGAGGAAGGTCGTCATTTGGTATTTAGAGCCACGGTTGCTCAATAACTCTTATCCTCCATTTTTCTTCATTCTGAGTTGTTTACATGTTTTCCTTCATGTCTTGAATTTTTTGTACCGATTGGATTGTGGGTCTTATGTTCTTGTTTGGCACAAAGTTCATTGTTGTTCTTGAACCTTCATTTGTGTGGTTTAGGTGCTCTATTTTGTGTTCTATCATTTGCTTTTAATTTCTCTTTGAATCTTTGTTGTTTTGTTCGGTTAACTTGCTTTATCTTTAATTCATTTTGATTTTATGATCATTACATATTTTCTAGAAGTCATTTTTAGTCTATATATGTCATTACTTCCTTATTTAGTCGTTTGAATCTCTTTAAAATATGAAATTATGAAATTTTCAAAGATTAAAGGATATATCTCAAGGATTATCTATTACAATTTATTCAAGTACAAAATCAAGGCCATGAAAGTCTATAAATTGAGGGTCTGGCATAGCTCAAACACACACTTGGAGAGAAAGAAACTTGATATCTCTACACTTGAAGGTAGAATGACATTCTGAAGGATAGAGGCATTCGATTTCAACATCAGTATAGTCTTCAGTATGCTTAGGAGTAGCTAACTCCCTCATTCACGGGGGTTTGGTGTAATGTATTCTTAATTCTCTATGAATTCTTCATTTAATATAATTTTTTGTCATAATCTTTTATGTTTTATTCTTGTTTTAATTACATAGTCTATGAATTTTTCACATATGAGTGTTCATATTGATTCGAAAGATACTTTGGAAACCCAGTTTATGATCTTTAATTGCATGTTCTAGATATGGTGCATATGTGGGAGTATCGGCTGATCCAAAAGATAGTTTAGGAAACCTGCGTAGGATAAAACAACTTTTGATTTTACATGTTAGACATAGATGTGATCATTGGTCATTCTTAAAACAACCATTTTAGTTTTGTCCACTTTAGTTTCAAAAATAGAATAAAAGAAAAGAAAAGAAAAATAAATTACTCATAATAAATAATACAATACAATAATAGGTGATCAATTTTAAAATTACAATAATTAAAAATATGAAAACAGAAAATATATAATGGACATAGGAGGGAGATGGTGTTCTGCGGAGGAGGGGAGATAATCTTTTACTACTATGCCTTCTGTTAAGACTGTCATCACATCTTATAGCTTGTAGGTCATCATCAAAAGCACTCTTCATCAGAAAAACTCTTCGCCAAAAGCACTTTTCATCAAGCATTCTTTTTTGCTGCAGAAGGCAAAGTCATAAAGCCATGAAAGCCATCATTCTTAACCACTCTTGCAGAAAGCTAGAGTCACATAAATCACCAACCATAGCAGAGACTAGTCTCCTCAATTAAAAAGGCATTGTCATTAAGATCAGAAAGCCATTGTCATTGTAGAAAGCCATTATCAATGCAGATTGTAGAGACTAATCCATTAAAGCAACAAAATCTCCTAAAATCATCTAAAATCATTAACTTTCTCTGTAACAAAAAATCTTCTATAAAATGAGAGGAAATGGATGGATAAAGGGTTGGAAAATTGGTTAAGAGAACTCTAAGAAAACTTTGAGAAACGTTCCAAAATGGAGGCTAAAGTCTAAGCTCAAACAACATCACAACAACACAACAACATGAATCACACCCTCCATTTGAAATCGATAATAAACAACTTTTGCTTTCATCTTGGAATGCTCTACCTTTCCACTATTGTAGGTTGTATGCTCTAAATTCCACTATAGTATGTTGTATGCTCTACATTCCACTATAGTATGTTGTATACCCTATATTCCACTGCAGTATGTTGTATGCTCTACATTCCACTCTTGTATGCTCTCCATTTGAAATCAACGATTGCCCTATCTTTGCATTTGAAATCATATGTGTTTGTTTGGGATCAGTATATTCAGTATCCACTTAAAATCCGTATGTTCAATATGCATTATCATGCCTTTAAAATCATGCCTTTAAAACCAGTATTTGAAATAAGTGATCTTTTCTAATTTTTGTTTCTCTCGTTAAGCTGTAAGTTGATGATAACATAGTCAAATAAATCTTTCAAGGTAAACATGAAAATACCTTGATTTTTAGAGATTATTCCCAGCCATTCATATATCTTTGACAAGTCTAGAGATAAAATTTCATACTTACAATTTAGAAAAATCTTTGACAAACTCCCATCATAGTTGAAGATGACCCCTACGAATCACACCCGATATGTCTCGAATTTGTGTTGGGACCATCCGGAACCACATATGAACCACTTCAGAGCATAATCTGAGTTGTTCCCTCTTGAAATCACACCTGAACCCTTTCCGGTAGACCATCAAGCTTTAGTCACGTTTGAGATTGCCTTCCTTTCACTTTCGGAGTCGCGTTTGGACTGTCCCGAACAGCTTCACACCACCCACAATAACCAATGTTTTCTCCCCTTTCATAGACATCCTTAAAACGTCATAGAAATATGTTTTGTTCCTTCATTTGGCATATTTAGGTTTCAAGCCATTCCCTCTCACAACACGAACCATCCTCGAAATCAAGCCCAATCCCTTTATTTTCTCTCGTTTTTGTTATGGTTCCTTTTTTTTATTTCTTTTTCTTCTCTTATCTATATTATATAAATATGATGCATATGTTAGTTTAATTCTATTAGTGTATTAACCTTGATAGCAATCTTAAACTTTGGAAACAAGTGCGTTTTGTTTTATTTCATTTTATAATTATAGAGTAAAATTTTAATAATAATAATTATATATGTTTTTATAATAATATTAAAATCACTTTATACATTTTATGTTAGTTATTTTAAAAAATATTTTAACCACTTTAGAAGCACTTCTAATTTGGTTATTTTTATTTTAGACTACTTTGAATGCACTTCTAATTTGGTTATCTTAAAATTATTTAAGATTATTTTATTGGTACTTTCGAAAAGGTTGTTTTTATTTTAACATTTTTAACCACTTTAGATGCACTTCTAATTTGGTTACTTCTATTTTAGACCACTTTGGATGCACTCCTGATTTGATCATCTTAAAATTATTCAAAATTATTTTATTGGTGCTTTTGATAAGGTTATTTTTTATTTTTTAAATTTTAAATCACTTTAGATGCAATTCTAATTTGGTTGCACCTATTTGTATTTTATATCACTTTGGATTCACTTTTAATTTGGTCAACTTAAAATAATTTAAAATTATTTTATTTACAAATTTTAAGAGATATTTCATTTATTACAAATATTTTAACCACTTTAGATGCACTTTTAATTTAGTTAATTTTATTTTAACCTTTTTTAGAACCATTTTAGATGCACTTCTAATTTGGTTATCTAAAAATCATTTGACTTATTTTTTATGTTACAAAATATTATATTAAAATTAAAATTTATTATTATTTCTACCTGCAAATATTTTCCACAAGAACTACATAATTGTGATTCTCCATTGCACCCAAAGATACAAAGGAGCATGGTACCATCCCTGTCGAGCTAAGTAAATATAAAAATATTGTTATTATGTTATAATTATATTAGTTTTTTTTGTAGATTTTTTTTTTGTTTGAGGTGAAATAAATTTTCTTAAATTAACTAATTTCCTCATTTAATGATAGGCAATCGTTGTAACACCCTAGATGGATATTACTAGATAAAGTATATATCATAAAATTTTTTTTGGAATTAAGACATTATATAAAGTTCCCAAGCGCGAGTAAATTTAAAATTTATCTCGCTGTAGTTCAATCACACTACTCCATCTTTATTACATGTTCATAATAGAGAAAAAGCATCATAAAATTTATTACAAAATGCATGAAAATAAAACATAGAGAAAAATCCCTCATCGTCTGCCCTGCTCTGTCACTATGCATCGGCGTTCTCACCTGGATTCACATTTGCTCCCACGTGACAAGTCACGTGATCATCGCCAAACACAAACACACAAACAGAAAGGGTGAGCTGAGAAAGAAAAATAATACAAACAAAAAATAATAAACATTAAGCCTCACCCAATCTATCTTAGCCAATTTTTAGTTTATTGACTTCTTTATAACATTACACCCCAATCTCATAACCTATATGAGAAAGATCCATTCACAACCTTGGTCCTTAGGGATTATCATGCTTCCACGAACCTACCCGCTTGTGGTCTAACTCTACGGACCTCCCCGCTCGTAGTCCAACTCTACGAACCTGCCCGCTCGTAGTCCAACATGCGTGAACACCTACTATGAACCTCCTCATTCATAGTAGCCTCAAGTGTGAGCACGGAACATGCGAACCTCCCCGCTCGTATCCCCACACAAGAGTACAACAGATACGGACCTAATCGCCCGCATCAATCACACATCTCCAATCTCCTACGAACCTTCCCGCTCGTAACTAATCCAGCATATCCCTGACCAAGCCATCAAGCCCATCCATGCGAATCCATCTGCAATGGACCCCTACCCCTACACTATCGTATGGCGCTGCCATGCCAAAATTGGGTTGCAAACCGCTTAACCCATAATACCATAATCACCTTATATTATTATATTATCTTAAAATAATATAATAATTCAAAATTGTATATTATATTATATTATCTTTAATATTATAATCTAAGAATATGTAAACTACCAAAAGTTTACTGAGAGTCCATATAAATTATTATCTAATCTATCATTAATATAATTCTACTAATAGAAATAGAATTAAAAACTATACTCCAATTTCTTTTTTTTTTAATCTTTCGTATTTGCATAAAAAAAAATAGTTCGACCTTTTATAATTTATATGTCCAAAATAAATATACTATGATTTTAACATGAAAGAATTTCAAACTTTTCTACAGTAGTTATTAAATTTAATAATATGAATTCTATTGTGAATAGTAACCATAAACTTATCAATAAAGCAACCATGAGATTTAAGCTAATAAACCAAAGTAATATTATTTAATCTATTATGCATCATTTTAGCATAAAGAGTAGAAAAATTATTACAGAATCATGTAATAAAATACGGTCCCCTTTTTTTTATAAATATACTAATATTCTCTCTACAATTCTTCCCATTATAAAATATCAATCATTATAAACTCTAGGCTTTATAACAAACCACACGCACCAACAAATTTTATTAACCCAATTTTCCAAATTCTGTCATGCGAATATAGATGTAAACATACTAAAATTAATCACATCCATAGTATTGTATACACACCAACTCTACTGTTGTGAAATAAGCATCATTCAAATAACAAAAGTGTTGCCTAATACATAAACTACACCCCTCAACATTTACTATTCATATCACCACAATTCCACATCACTCATCACATTGACAAATAATAATATAAAAGAAAATAAAGATCCAGGGGTTGCCAATGAACACAAAACTACTGTAAATCCCAACTGCTTATTTCCCAAAAAAAATAATACTTAAAAACTTGACTGTAACTATAATATCCAAATCAATAAAATATTATTTAAATACTTTGACATCATTCATGAAATAATCTGCAATTGTCTTAAACAATTTTCAACTTTATCCATATAATATAGAAGTAACATGATCAAATCATCAACCAATGTTAATCATACTCAATAAAACCTCATCGTTATAAAATCACGGAAAAAAATAGCAACTCACAGTACTAAAAAGCCTTGCCCAGATAAATGTTCACAGAAGGAAAAATCACAACCCACCAAGTGGCCAAAATCATTTTAACTAACAAAGTAAAATACAATTTCCTAATTTAATCCAATAAAACATACCAAAGAATTTTCCAGAATCAAAATCTGGATATCTCCCTTTACATCAAAAAGTTAATCAAAAAGTGCATTTCACAATTTCACCATTGATTCATCCATAAAACTTAGATATCATATTATAGTCATCAAATAAAGACACTTCATCATTCTATAATTCAAATTACAAATATTGTTCTACCCACAAACAAATGGAAATAAGAAGAAAAAAAGATTAGCTCCCCTTACCTGGTGTTTTAGCTTCAAACAATTCCAAATGAATTCTTCTTTGTTTCCCACTTGGCAAAATAGTAAAACATAAGGATAATATTCACTCTGGCCAAGATTCAAACCCATATCCTTCCTACCCATCAAACACATGCACACCAACAAACTATCACATGATTCATGTTAATTCACACATACATACAAGCTTACACCATGCTTCTGCACTCATAATATATTGGTAAAATAAAACACAATTAAAATATCACACTAATGGCACATCAAGACTCAAACTCAAGTCTTCTCAACAAAACTAAGTACTCTCAACCACTTGAGCTAGTACTATTTCTTATATAAGACTTGTCAAGAAATGCTCTTAGGTTATTCTCAACCCATAATTACTTGTACTTTATTAGTTATTATTTATACGAATTTACTGGGTCTTACAATCGTCTTAGGACAAACGTAGTGGGGCGCTAATACATTTAACTAAATGTGACCGACTTACGTGAAACTCAATCCCGGTGAAGCTTTTATATTATATTTTTCTAAATCAAACTCTTTGTTTCCATTGTGCCAATTTTTGTTTATTATTTACATTTAATTCTAAATTTACTTTTTCTTTAAACACACAAAATGTTTTGTTCTTTGTGCCTTTATTAAGTAAACAACACTTTAAATTTAAACCACATTAGTTCTTGTGGGATACGATATTTGGACTTGTCCACTTTATTATTTGTACGATTTGGTACACTTGCCAATCATGTACAAGTTTTTTCTAGATAACCTTGGTTATCTTAATGTCCAGTGAGAATCTTCCTTGAACTTGCTTAATAAATTAATCACCATATCATTTTCTATGTCCTTTTTGTGTGCTTTTTAATTTGCAATTTTGGGTTCTGATTTATTATTTAGTTCTTAGCAAATTCTTAGAGTTAGGATTCTATGATGTCTCATTGAATCTCTTGTTCTATTATTTGCCCCCATTAGGTTGCGGTCCTTAAGTAGCTTCATGTTTTCACTACTTTGATGCAAGTGTTTCAATATATTGAAATGTGTGTGGTAGTGATTCTAGTGCACTCTTTTTGTCAATTTCTTTTGCTCTTTTTATGTTACTCTTTTCTTATTTTCTTATTTTCATTTTGTTCTTTTTTTATGTGCTTTTTTCAACAATTCTTTAACTCTTTTCCAAGAACCACCAGACATTGTTGTCTCCAACGATTACAACCAGAGGTAAAGGAAGAAGATTAGGACCGTGACATACCTAGATAATGAAGGCACCAACACGAACTGAGAATGGAGGAAGGAATACTATAAAAATTTCTTTTGCGCACCTATTATTTTTCAAAACCCTAGCTCACCTATTTATCCCCAACTTTGTCATTACTCCAGTTGTATTGCACACGTAATACATCACAATTAAACGTAATACAAACAGTGTCACATGTACAGTGCTCTATTACTGATTTAAACAGTGTCACACAAAAGATCTAAATTAAACACAAATTACGAAAATAAGGACCATTTCAAACATTCGAGAAAAATTAGGACCATCAGCAATAATCACTACGAAAATGAGGACGAAAAAAGTATTTAAACCTTTTAAAAAAAGAATTTATTCCATTTGAAATTTATATTATAAAAAATAAATAATCATTTTCATTTCTTCTTTTTTAAATTAAAATTCATATTGTTAACAATATAAAAATTTTGAAATTCAAAACACATTTGATTTCGAAATTTGAAATGTGTTTTAAAATTTAAAATCCATAATTTTTACTGCTTCTATCTGGATCTCTCTATTTTACTTCACACACCTCCATAAAAGTTGTATTTCTTAAATTACCCTTTATTAAAAATATAATAAAAATTCTTATACCTCCTTACTTTAAATATGTTCCGGATTGAAATTTTCGAAATATATTTTCGGATAAAAAATAACTTCCAGAAAATCTAATCCAGAACATTAAAAAAGAAATTTTCAAAATAGTATTCTGGAAGACATTTTCCAAAAGAGTGAAATGTCGAATTTACCGGGGGTGCAGGCTGAAAATAATGGGTTGCACGAAGTTACAGCCCATTGTGTCATACAATATAGAATGTACAATTTTTTTTTTTTAGATAATTCTATTGAATAAAAAAAATCAAATATTAAACTTATGCGTTTCTTTATGGAAATTTTAATTAATTTATTTGTGACGACAGATTGAAGCTTGGACTGTCTAAATCAAACAAAAACACCAATGAATTGAAGTTAATTGCATGAAGTCAAATATTTTGACAAAAGTTAAACTGATTTTACTATTTTAATTCTAACAAATTAAATTATAGTAAAACTCTGTACCCCAATCCTAATTTTTAAAATTTAAAAATGTATTTTTAAATAATACATTTATTAGTGATAGTTTAGTGTATTTAATCATTTTACAATTTGTTTCAAAGTTTGCATATTTAAGGTTTGATTTTATTGGAAATTGAAAACATTTTTTTGAAAGTTATATATATTTCATAATTTATTGAAACAATTTTTAAATTATTAATTAGTAATTAATTATAAATATGAATACTATTTTTATATTACTATTATTATTTATAAATTCATTATTAAGTTTTATTTGAAATAGAACGGTTTTTTCAAGTTTGATATTTTTATTGACCAGATCAAATTGAATACTGAATGCACCAATAAGTTTGCAATTATTATACATAATTTGAGTGTTTAACTATGTCTTGATGATAAAATTGAGAACGTTTAATGGCTCTTGATAAATTTTGATGGTCTATCGAATCTTTCATATTTTAGAATTAGTATTTATTTTGTATTATCATCTTCATTAAATGTTATCCTATATTACTTTATAATATTTTGTTACATGGTGATGAGATATTTTTTAAATATGTACTGTATTTAACGAAAATTATTTTAAATTTTAATCAAAATTATAAAATTCAAAATTATAAATATATAAATTATAAAAATATTAATTATATATATAAAATTATAAACTCTAACATTATAAAAATACAAAAAATCAAAATTATAAAAATTACAATTTGATACTTTAAAAATATTTTCATAATTTTATAATTTTGCAATTTTATTATTTTATAATTTTATAATATTATAATTATATAATAATATAATAATATATTTTTATATTTATACTTTTTAAAATTTCGTAATTATAAAATTATATATTTTTCTAATTTTCTAATTTGTTAACTTTTCTAATTTTATATTTTTTAGTTTTAAAATTTAAAATATTTTATTTTATAATTTTGTATTTCAACATTTAATGTCATAAAGGCTCCCACTACCCGCATTTATTAATTAATTAATTAAATTTCGCGGGTCTTACATGTGACATTTTTGTAAATAAAGTGTCAAATTTAACGTTTGTCCAACACTGCCTCGACGTCACTTAACGTCGGTTTCTCCCAGCCCCGACGTTACTCCAGCATAACGTTGGTCTCCCCCATACCCGACGTCACTCGACGTCTGTTATACTACTTATCCGATGTCACTTAACACCGGGTAAGTCCAGAACCGACCTCTCGTGCCTTAAATTTCATATCTGCAACGCGCAAATGTCATTGTTTCTCTTCCCCGCAAGTGCTCCTTCGCATTCCACCGGCTAGCGTGACCTCCGCAGGTGAGTTTTCCACCATGAAACTTGTTGGATTTTGATTTGTGCACTGATTTAAGCATTTTGAACCAATTGGATTTCGTTTTTGTCTTCATTTCACATAAATGCAGGGTTTTCTTCCCCTTACCGTGAAGATTTTTTTGTCGGCATCCTACCCTCCTCCATTTGCATCATTGTTTTTGCTACAAGAGGTTAGTTTTTCATAGGGATGGCAATTAGGGCCTGGCTCGCGGGCCCGGCCCGTAGAAAAAACGCAGGGCGGGCCAGGGTAGTGAGCTCGTGGGCCCGCGCGGGCCCGACCTGCAACCCACACGGGCTAGCCCGCGGCCCGCGCAGGCCGGCCCGCAAGCCCCCATAAAAAAAACTTGCACTTGTGTATATTAATTACTTCTTTTGTGAACTCTTGCATTATCGTTTCAAATTCTTGTATAACTGGAAAAGACAAGTATTATGTAATTTTTAATGTGCTAAAATTTAAAGAATACATTGTGTATGTTATAGTATGAATATGATGAAAATGTTGAATTATCAATTTATCATCTAATTCTCCAAAGTCTTTACTTAATTTTGTGAACTTCTTAAAGTTTCCCAATTTTTAAACATTGAAAGTTTTATCATAAAAAAAATTAAAAATTAAAAAAATTAAAAAAATTAAAAAATTAAAAAGTGGGCCAAGAAGTATGTGGCGCAGGTTAGTGTTTTCAGCCCGCATAAAGTATGCGGGGCGGGACGGGCCAACCCGCGTTGTGCGGGCCTTATGCGATTGGAATAAAATTTATATTTATTATTAGATTTATTTGATGTTAAAATAATTGTAATTTTTTTAATATTATTATTGCATTGTATGGATTCATTGAACCTCAGACCATTCAAGCTTCTAGAAACACACTTGATCACGTGAAAATTTATTTGTAAAAATGAATGGCTGAGTAAACAGAGAGATTTACATTGCGTCGTACATTGATGGGTAGGTGTTATTGCTTGTAATATTTTATGAATTATTGTTGATTATTCATAAAATGCAACTATTGGTCATAATTCTAAATCAATGCACGATTATATGGTTTTGTTCATTGCATTGGAAGATTAAAAATGCTTTGAAAAACATGTTACAAGAGTAAGTGTTACTTTTTTTTTTCATATCATGTATTTAGTTATTAAAACCAACCTTTATTTTATGTTTCCAAAATTTCATTAGAGTTGTGGGTAAGCCTAGAGCACAACAGATTAAAGTATTATACCCAAAGGTTGTAACTCATTCATTTACCAAGTTATTAATTTTCACATGTCAACTTATGAACTTGATATGTGATTATTTTCTTTGTCATCTTTAGTGTAACAAGCAAGAAGATTCATGGGAATGTGGGTATTATGTCATGTCTTGGATAAGAACAATCATTTGAGTTGCAGTTAAAGATGATTAGATAGAGGTAATAATATATGTATATATCTTTAAGATATTATAAATCATATCAACCTTTAAACAATGATATTCATGCATAATGAATTTATATTATCTTTTCAGCGCTTCAAGAATCCATCACCTCTATCAGATGACACTATCCAGACACTAAGACAAGAGTAGGCAGCATATTTATTGGAACAATGGAGTTAGGCCCTAGAACAACATTAGAATTTTATTTTAAAAACTTTATAGAGCAATTTCTTGATGAAACTTTTAGTTTTGTGGTAATTGTAAAAGTTTAGACAACTTTACAATTATGAGTTAAAATTACCATGTTGTTAGAATATAATGTGAATTGTTCTGGGATTTTTTGTGTTTTTCAGGTGTGGAAATTCGTAAATACAACAAAACTTTAAAAAAAACTGCTGAAATTGATGTCTGTCCTTGTACTAACAAACATCAAAGGACGTCGGTTGTACCCAATCTCCTAGAAACTCCTTTTAGGAAAAGTTATCGCTTCACTCACACTAGGGTTTTCAAAGTTCTTTCAAGAACACTTAGAGAACTCTTTGCAAACATAGCATTAGAACTCTAGCTCTCAAAAAGGTAAGTTCGAAGTACCATTGCAGTTCCTTAAATAAGGGTTTTGAAAATTAGGTTAGAAACTGAGTAGACATATTTAAAACTGCTAAGGATAATTGATTATCACTTATGACAATCGATTATTCTAGTGGATTTTCTAAAAACAAATGTTCGAGCAGATAATCGATTATCTAGGGAGATAATTGATTATTCTAGTGGGTTTTTGAAAAATTGAACTCAGCTTAAGATAATCGATTATCCTTAGTGATAATCAATTATCACTACGGATTTTACAAAAATGAGGGAACCTAGAGAGATTAAGATCATGCTACTAATTCTAAGTCAATCTAAAATACTTTACAACAATTAACTTGTTTTACAAGATGACTTTAAACATTAAAAGTTTGTCTTCAATTTATCTTCAACTTTGTTTGGTCATCATTCAAAATCTCTAGGCTTTCTTGTTTAGCCAACAACCTTGTCCTTACATCTATAGGGGTCGACCGTCCAATAAAAAGGAAACTTTGGCCGACCACTATCATCATAAAAATATGACCTCTCAACCTCAATCGCTCCAACCTTTAAGAAACAATCTTTGAATTATTTTTTTTAAAGGATTGGGAGTACCTGTCAAACAAGCATTAGTTCGACCTCCCTATTAGGGACAACCACATCCTAAAACCCTTGAGTCGAGTAAAGTAGACATAAAGAAATTTCGGGGTGGCAAGAAAAGTATAAGGCTTCACACATTAGATTGAATGCTTGTAACCCAGCCCAAATGTTGGGTGAAGTTGCGATGGAGCAACATTTAGAAGGTGGAACACGCCCATGGTGAACTCATCAAAAGTAGGCAGACATGTAAACGCGGGAACAAGGACAAGTAAACATAAAAGAACTCGTCCTCTTCCCTTTCACAACCATGACATACACAGTCCACGACATTAACTCTCTTCAGGGAGACGATGTTACGACTCACTCCCAAATCAAAAATATGTGTACTGTTTAGCCAAGACGTCAACAGCCTCGACCAATGGAACTTAGATGGAGCCACTCGAACCTCTTCATGAAGCCATCCTTAAAGGGAGAGTGTTCTTGACCAACTCATCCTTAGAGGTCTCCCTATCTTCCCTTATAATCACAACAGTAACTCCTGATATCCTAGAGGCAGAGTCACTAGACTCCTCTAAAAGCCAACTACTAGCCGACCCCCACTAGCACCAACGTTAGAAACGCTAACCGACATACTTATTAATCGAACTTTCAAAGAGATCATAGGAATACTAAAGAGAATAATCACAGGGAGAAGCACTGACAAATGTGTGTACATAATGACCAGGTCCCCACCATTTATAGAAGGAAGGAACGACGTTTCAATACCCACCTAGCCCAAATCTAATAAAAACCCACCAAGCACAACTCCTCAGCTTCCCATCTCTACCTCAATCCTAAAGTAGAACCTAACACCCACATAATTATGGCACATTAATCAAACCCTGCAACTTCCGTGTCACATCAAACCTCTTCATTCCTCGAGGTAGGGTGTGTAACATCCCGTCAGGATATTACGGATTTAATTAAATAAAATAGATAAAATAATAATTACATCGCAATTAATAATACTTCATTTCCCACAAAGCGCGGGAAATTTAAAACTTTATTACTTCCACATAAAATTCCAAAAACCATATTCTATAAAACTGAAAATGATATGAAAACCTCTCATAAGAGTTTACAATTTATTTCCAAACATAAAATATATCTATAGCTCCCCATGCAATCCCCGCTCCGTAGCTAAGTGTCATCAGGACCACCTGCATCAACATCATCTGCTCAGGTGTACCGTGTACACGATCATCGCCAATCACAAGCAAATAGGGTGAGCTTAACAGATAAAGCATATAAAATGGCATACACATATATAACACATTTATATATAGGAAACACATCTATCCCAAATGAATTCCATCCCTTTTAATTCATACCACCTGGCCACGACCAGGTTATTCGTGTTCTACATCTTCTAGTGATTACTTCGAGGTGACTTGCTGCCATACCTATCGGCCACAACCGATAGAGCACGTGCGAGAAACCATGTTACGGATCATACACCGTAACGTCAGGCGAAGTTCCCCAATACGAACATAGTTCGCAATGTCCCAAGACTACCAAACTCATCAGCCAACTACTGAGGAGGGCAATCTATTTGGACCCATCCGTATTGGCCACAACCAGCACACCCACATCGGCAACACTCGCCAACCCGAGCCACAACTCAAGGAATACCACGTGCTTTAACCCCTATCCCGAGCCATAACTCAAGGGATACTTTCGAGCCACAACTCAAGGAACATCAGCAATCCCACCTTTGAACCCTCACCATAAGCCATGTAGATCACGCCCATAGAGTCAAGAACACCAATACTACTGCAGTAAAATCGCCTGTTCGGGGGACACATACCGCCAGGCGCTGCGCGCTTCCAGACCGCCTAGAGGGTGTGATGGGTTGAACCTTTGTTCATATTCAATATTTAAAATTTGGGAATTTAACATCATTTTCTCGCACAAGAAATGATATTAGTTGTATCATATTTGTTTGGATAATCTTAAGTTAAATAACGCAACTAGAATTTGTTTTAAGTCCTTAAGAATATGAATAGTGAATATTTTAAGTCATAAAAAGTCCCAAAATAAGAATTTCGGAGAGGAATAGTTCAGGTACTATATGCACCCCAATTCTCATGTTTACACTCCGTTTTTCCAATTGGAATAACTATTGCTGAAAAAAAGACATTTCTGGAGTTAACTGCACCCCTTGTTTTCAGGTTTACACCCCCTTCTATAATTTAACTTTCAATTTTTGTTCTGCACCCCTCCTTTTTACTAAGCTGCACCCCTAATGTCACTTAAACTCTAGTCCACCATATTTCGCCACGTGGCAATCCTCCACTTACTAAGTTAACCGATGACAGATTGCCACATCATTAATCCTCCACTAACTCCAATCACCAATCAATGTTTGCCACATCATCATCTCTTTCCCAACACAAACCTTAACCTTAATCTCTCTTTCTCTCTCTTCCGCTCCAACCCACTTCGCAGCTGCCACACTCTGCAGCCGTCGTCTTCCATGGCCGCCCGTCCACTTCCGACTGTCGTTGCAGCTCGCCGGACGCAACCCCCATCGCACCATCGTCGGAAAAGACAGTCACCCATCGCGCGCCCAGCGGCTCGAACCTGCATCTCCCGCGCCACCGTGAACCAACCACCGCGTCTCCTTCATCGTGCCTCTATCGCACCGTCGTCGCGCCTCCTTCTTCCTCCATCATCACAGAGCCACCACGAGTTTCGTTGTGTTGTCTTCTCTGTTCATCTCGCTGTCACCACCATGGTAGCACCACTTGCGCTCGCGAGCCTGCCTATGTCGTGCCCGCAACTCGCCGGAAACACGGCCAGAACCATCGACAACACTCGCACCAACGCACACCAGCACCTATGCTCACGCCTCATCCTCTTCCTCGCGACGTCAACCATGGAAACCACTGTCTATTCCGTTCAGTTTCACCAACACAGATCGGCAGCGGAATGTGCACCTCCATTAGTCGCGAGAACCAGAAGCATTACTCTCACGCTCTCGTCGTCGCAGTAGTCGTAGCAGCACCTTTATCCTCTCTGAATCACAGCTCTAAACACGCAACCTTCTCCCCGCGAGATGTCGCAGAACCCGTAACCACGAGGATACATCCATGGCAGCACGCAAGTAGTCCATTGCCACCATGCACTTGTCGCCATTGACGCGTGTCTACGGAGCTATAGCCGTCGTGTAACATCCCTGGCTACCCTTCTCCGTCCATTCATATCGGGCCCAAAGGCTGTCAGGTTACTACAGCCCGATGCACCCCAACCCCTCACCCTTCTCCGTCCATTCATACTGGATGGGTTGTTGCTAGTGGGAATCGAACCCCCAACCTGACCTTTAACACCTCTGGTTCACCAGTAGATGCTACCAGTTGCGCTGCAGCACAACTGGTAGCATCTGCTGGTGAGCCAGAGGTGTTAAAGGTCAGGTTGGGGGTTCGATTCCCACTAGCAACAACCCACCCAGTATGAATGGACGGAGAAGGGTGATAGGTTGAGGGTGGCAGGTGGGATGCCTGGTAAGCCCAAGAGGATCCGGGGGTGTTACACGTCGCACCTGTTCGAACCAGATTCTTGACGCCCATCGTGAAGACGAAGGTACCAACGACAGAAACCACGATGGAGAAAGGAGGAAGGATGAAGAAACCCTAGTTATGGGAAGAGAAAACGCACTGCCACATGGCCGCTTCTCAGTGGACAATCACAGAGTCAAACTGGTCAACCAGTCAACTCTGGCAAGGCTTAGTCACAGTTGGTCAAACATACTATTTTTACACTATTTTTGGGAGGTGGTTCCTCTGCAGGAACCCTAAATGGCCTAGCAAGGAAAAGATAGTCTGGCGGCAGTTCACCACAAACTAGACTAATTCTGGAAATTTCCCAGAACCACAAACTTTAAAAATGGAATATCCAATTCATACATAATCATACAATACTTAGCATGCCAATCAGAATTAAAATAAACAACACATGAAATTACCCTATTTAGCATGCCAATCACATTTAAAATAAGGTTAACGTATAAGGTATTCTAATTATCATACCAATAAGAATTAAACATAAACTTAACGCATAAAGCTCCCTAACCTGGTTTCCTTATCTTAGCTTTGACTCTTGCAAGCTCTCCCTTGATCACCGATGTCCTCTTTTGTTTTTTCTCTCAACTTAGTCCTCAAAACCTCACTCAAAACTCACAAAAACTCCAAAAATTAGTGCTCTCTTCTGCAACCACAATGACAGCCCAACCAAACCTTCTCTCTTACCTCAAAATGGCCTTTTAAATGGTCTTAATGAAAAAAAATGAAAATGGCATTAATCCTAAGTTAATTACTATTTAATTTCTTAATTCAATTTTGTTTTTCAACCACCCTTGGCTGCCATGTGTAAGATCCGTCGAATTTAATAAATTAAATAAATAAATAATTAATAAATGCGGGTAGGTGGTGTATTTATGACAATAAATTTTGATGGTATAATGTGAAAAAGTACTAGCTCAAGTAGTTAAGAGTACTTAGTTGTGTTGAGAGGACTTGGGTTCAAGTCTTATGTATGCCAATTATGTGTTATTTAATTATTATTGTTTTAATAATATGTTGGAACATGTTTCGCATGACATAATACTTGAATTGTGTGAGTTAGCAAGAAACATGAGTTGGCCTAATGGTTTAGTATTGATTTGGCTTGGTTGAGGGTTCAAACCTTGGTGAACTCAAATTTGCTTTCTTTTTGCTAAAAAGTTAGTGTGGCCTGGATATGAAAGGGTAGAGACAACCCTAGCAGGGGCACTAAGGGATTTTTGTGTTGGGCAAGAAGAAGAGTTGTAGCATTATACTCTTGTAAGGTGAAATTCCAAGTTAGGGGAACTGAGCCCGAATTTCTGTGTTTATCTGCACATGAGAGAATTAGGGGTGCTGCACATGAGAGAATTAGGGGTTATGGGTTTTGGTACTGTTTTATTAAATTTTTAGCCTAAATGCATGAATATAATGGAGTTATGCATTGTATATACTGTGATTATGCAAAGTTGGGTTGTTGGGGGCCTATTTTCGTGCCCAATTATGCTCATATGCCTAATGAAATTGTGCTGAATGAATGGTATAGGGATCTCACTTTACTTAGGCGAGTGTGCCTCTTAAGCGAGATAGAACAATAACAAATAAATACACAGAAATAAATACACTGATATACATGGTTGTGGCTATGTGGAAGGAAGGGTGGATAAAAGAACAATAACAAATAAATACACAGAAATGTCATACCTAGGACTTGAACCCAAGTCCTCTCACACAATTAAGTACACTTAACCACTTGAGCTAGTACTTTTCCACATCATACAAATTAGAATTTAATACCATAAGGCTTTCTTTACCCGCATTTATTAATTATTTAATTAATTAATTAATTAAATTCTACGGATCTTACAGGGGGTACTATACCTATAGAGTCACACAACTAAGGAAATGCAAGTTTTCTTTGCAAAAAAACACACAAGTCGTGAAGTTAGTATCCGTGAGGGGTTGATGGACTACATGTCCTCATCTCCTAGGGTACTGGTCCTAAGAAGCAATCTCAAGGAAGGAAATTGACTACTCGTCCTCGTCCCAAATAAGGGACTACTCGTCCTCGACACAAACATGAAACTACATGTCCTTGTCCCCTAAGAACACTCAATTAGAGGCAACCTCGGGAAGCGATAGAATACTCGTCCTCATTCCAGATAAGGGACTACTCGTCCTCGTCCCAGACAAGGGACTACCTGTCCTCGTCCTCTCCAAGACACCAGACCCTAGGAAAGCCACTAAAGACCACTCACTGAGAGGGACCATCCAGTACACGGCGTTGCCGAGTACATGTCAGCCTAGTAAGACGCCATATACTCGGACTCGCTAGCCAATCCAATCAGTCTAATCATCTCAAAGGAAAATAACCCCAAATTACATAACCAGTCATGATTAGCAGGCAATTAAGACCACTAAATCAAAGTTAAACCAGTTAAGGCTCATTAACTTTACTATAAAAGGCATATTTTACAAAACATATGCTTACGTTGGTATCAGAGTGTCTTTTGCTAACATTTTCTTCTTTCGTGTTCGCATCAAAGGATGAGATACCTTTGAAGAAAAAACCTTAAAACCGATAGGATGATTTAGGAAACTTTACAAAAATATATATATTGTCTATGTAAAAACACAATTTAAAGGATGATTTAGGAAACTTTACAAAAATATATATATTGTCCATGTAAAAACACAATTTAATCCATTTCGATTGTTAAAAAAATGAAAATAAATTAATTAAAGCAAATCCAATAATTGAACTTGGTAAATTACTAAAAATAGTAGACAAACTCTATATCCTCGAAGTTATCAAAGACCGAAAATAATTTGGTCATAAGAGAAATAAATAGTCAAATCTTTAAGTTTTTACATTCAATTCTTTTATTTAAACATATCAATTGTATGTAAAGATGCATCGATTTGAGTGGACCCTTATTTCTTTTAATCGATTCAATGATGAAATATAAGTGATAGGAAACTTTAGAAAATCGTGGTGGATATGTAGGGTATGCATGAGATGATGAGAAGAATTACTTAAACCCTAAGACTCTTGATGAATGTGTATAATTCTCTTTTAGTTTAGTTATTGAATCTCCCTTCGGCGTGTCTTGGAAAAAGGTACATGGTTCATTGATTCCCACAACAAAACCCTATTGTTGTGCTGCCACATGCAGGGTGTCCTTTAATAATAGAGCAAAGTTGATCCAATAACACCTGCAGTTATGTGTATCTGTGAATAGAGAGAGATTAAGAAGAAATATATAATAATAACTAGTGGATTGCATTGAGAAGTGTATATATGTATGTGGAACCCACCCTCTTTGGAGGAACTCCTTTGTCTTGTGGCAAAGAGTTTAAAGTAAGAATGGTTCCATTTCATGGGTTTCAAATTTTAGTGGCAAAAGTCATTGCTACTAATAACCACCCTTTCCAACTCCCTATGAAAACAAATTGTATTACCTCATTACTTCATTGATTGCAGGTAATTAAATCAAAGGAAACAGTCACAATGTTCAATTCACACTGATGTTGATGACAAATCTTCCCTGCTGGATGTTGAAAATGGCCCCCAAACCCAAAATTTAGATATAATTATATATCTACCCTTTTTTATTAATTTTAATTAAAAGTTCATTTTATTTTTAAATTAATTTATAAAGTATTTAATTTTTGCATTTTGTAAAAGTTGTAAAATATTATTTTTAATGTATCTAAAATATATCTAACTCTTCATTACATTAAAATCTTCACATTAAAATCTTCACGAGCCAATTACCAAGACTAAGTATAAATTATCTTATAAGTTTACACTACTAGAAATTCTCATATTACATATGATTTTTCTTACAAATTTGTTAAAAAAATTTGCAAGAAAATATTTTTTTCTGTTATTTTTTTTTTAAAATTTTAATTGGTAGGTAATTCCTTCATAGATAATCATTTCCTACAAAATTATAAAATTGTAAGTATTTTCTACAAAACTTGTTGCGAAAAGTGTTTTATACAAAATATTTTGTAAGAAAATTGGTAGCAATTTTTTTTTCACAACAAAATTTGTAAGTATTTCCTAAAAAAAATCAAAACAAAATTGACAGGAAATATAAATTTTTTTTAGTAGTGTTATCAATATAATAATTTATTGGGAGACAAATACTAATGAAATCTAAGCTTAAACTACTTAAAAAATTAATTGACACTATCTTCAACTAAAAATAGTTTATAAATCTTGATCTTTCTCATTTTTATATGAAACTTAGATACACATTTGAATTCATAACTTTATCTGTAATTAATTTTAATTATTTGAATAAAAAAAGAAAAAATGTTGAGATTTACTCTAGTTTTTTTAATTTTATTGTGGTTCTCCTTATTTTTATCATACAATTTTAAAATGTTTTCTCTCTGTTTCTCAGATATTTTATACATCAAAGTTAAATATTTAATTATTTTTCACGTATTAGTCTTTTTTTTTCCTTTTTTTTTTCTCTACTTTCCTCTTCTTTTATTTCTCTATACAAAAAGGTTGTCTTTCTTTCATAAATTATATAAAACTCTTCCATATCTTTCTTTGTAACAGTTAAGCATATATATACAAGAAAGTTATATATGTTAAACACATATATAATAAGTTTTATATTATTATATATGTGAAAATTTCTTTTTCGTAAAACTACGGACTTTAAAATCGGTATATGAATTTTTGGAGAGAATAAACCATTGCATGTAGGTTATGAAATATTTGCGAATTTTAACAATGGTTTTGGAGTTAGACATAGTATTATTTTTTCATTCTCAAATGTAATTTAAGTTCCAACCCTTTAATGTACATAATCGTTAACGTAAATATTTATTACGTAAAATGTATGGAGTTAAAACTTTAATTTTGAATTGATATCAACACGAATAATACTTTTTAAGTTCTTATCGCTTTTAGGTTCTTTAATTATATTTTTTCATTTTGTCATCATGATAAATTAATCCTTAAACACAATATTGTCATCCTTGTCCTCCACTAAATATTTGTATTCCTTCATATCAATATTTTTTATATAAGTTTTTAATCAATACTCTTTATAAGCTTTTTGCAATCAATACTTTCGTATTTATATTCAATATTCAAATACTCTTTAAAAAATTTCCTTAAATTTCTTTCTAGAGCAATCATACTATGGCTTCATATAATTAAGTGCTCAGACAATTCATTTTCTATATAAGTACACTTAGATAAATGACTTATTCTAAAATAATTAAAAATTGAAATAAAGATCAAATCATTTAAAATATATTATTTAATTTAAAAGCGCAAACACATTTTTCATAATCCCCGTACCCATTCATGCAATCAGATAATTTTCATGTTAATAGTAAAAATAATTGGATTTTAATTTATTTTTAAAAATTCATTTAATTTAATTTCCAAAATTCATCCATATCCGACCCAATTAAGTCATAGTTATCTTATCAAATTCTGTTGAAATTTAATCGAAAGATATGCTTAAATTTTTAACTTTTAATTTTATTTTTTTATATGTTTATATTATATTAAAATGTAATAATAAGCGACATAAACCATAATCTATTAATTATTAAATTTACATACAATTCTTTTAGTGTATTTTTATTTATTTATTTAAACTTAAAAATAAAACTAAAACAATTTTTTTTAAATGAAGTTGAATAATGTGAATTAAATCTAAATAATTCATCCATATTAATCGAACTAAAATAATTTATATCTAACTAACATGATAAACAAATGATTATATATACATTTAAAATATTAAATTTGAATTAACTGGATAGTTGATATTAAACTTGAATCTTCCAACCTAGCTGTTGCCTTAACTCATTTTACCTTAAAAATTGTAACAACTTTGTCTTGTTTTGAGGAATAGTTGACAGGGCTATAAAATGATGTATATATGAAATTTAAATTTTAATTCAACCTTATTATTAAATATATTAAATATATGGGTGCTGTTAATGAATGTTTGGTTAAAAATAATTAACATGAATCTTACAAAATTTATAATTAATTTATATTAAATAAAATATGACCTAATAATCATTAGTCTAGTTTTTTTTTATTCAAAGGATATAAATATCTATGTTTAATATTTTATTTAATGTTTATTAATTAAAAAATAATAAAATAATAATAAATATATTTTAATTTTGTTAAAAATTAAAATATAATTAAACTTATTTTCTTAAATTAATTGAAAAATCAACAAAAAATAATATTAAATATTTAAAAAGTTAAAGAAAAAAAATCAAATATCAATTTGAAATTTAATTGAGTTTCTTTTCTCTAATTCTTCGATAATCTTTTACATCATTCTTTTTATCTTAACAAAATCTTTTATATTAAAGAATCAGACCATATTTCAATATATGAAACTATTAATTATAAATAGATAAAATTAACAATACGTTAAAAATATATTTTTTCTTATTTTTTAATAAAGACTTTAAAATTTTCAAAATACTTATTTTGTATTATAGAATTATTATTTAAAATTTTTAAAAAATATTTTTATTTTTATAAAATCTATTATATATATTTATATTATTTTAACTAATATAATTAATTATTTCAACTTTTAATATAAAAATAATGAAAGTAATACACTTAATTATTTAGTGAGCAAGAATGAGTTATCATTGTCCTAAATATATTTGTTAAAAGAAATGTATAGAATCTGTATGCATTATTTAAAGATGAAGAGGGGTTAGGTATGTAGGGGCTATAATCTGGGGTGACTCAGACATTTTCCTTTGTGCAAGTCTTTATAAGAACTGATTCATCATTTTCCTAATATTGGTCCTGGTCGGTGGTACGTGGCAGCTTCTCCTTTGTTACCCACTTATCAATCAACCACTACCATATAAAATACTCACCCATCCCCACAACACTTCTGCCAAAGGTGTTGCCTTCTCAGAAACCACAACCTTTGTCTATAAACTAACTTTCTCCATAAACTAACTTTAAAAACTCATCTAACCACCTTACATATAAATTACTTTTACTTTTCTTGTTAATAATAATAATTGAATTTTTTTAAAGAAAATTCAAAACTACAAAATCAGTTTGTAAGTTGAAATATTCGTAGTTGATATAAAACTTTTAACACATTCTTCATGTCGAATTATATATATCACCAACGTGAGACTAGATATTAATATGTGATTCGATAACAGTTCAATAACAAATGAAATAATAAAGTAACAAATAACAAATTTTGTTAGGTTAAGTTCTAAGTCATAACTCTGATATCATGTTAAGAAATGAATTTTAAATCTAACTAAATCTAACAAAAACAAATGAGATTTGTACTCACTTATTTACTATAAATTGACATTATTTCTAATTTATTTATGTCTTTCTATATATCCTCTCACACTAAAATATATATACATTTCGATGGTGAGATTAGACATTTGTAATTGATTTGACCGTGAATGAAATAATAAACCACAAATTTATTAATAACGAATGTACTATGATAGATAGATGTAATAAATAATAAATATTGTTGAAATAACCTTTTGTAAAATTTAAACTTAATCTCAAAAAAATTAACTTTTATAACGGGAAGTCTTCATTCATTTATATACTAAAAATTTAACTTATGTATAATGGTTGACGGGAAATCTCCAACAAAAATAATTTAAATATATCTATCAAGATGTTTTCAAAAGTAAAACCGTAACATTTTTTTTTATTTTAAAATAAATGATACTTTAAATACAATAACTGAATTCCACATAATATTTAATATCTGGACACTTTTCATTAAAAGAAATTAAATAAAAAGTTGTATGAAAATGAAACATATAGTGATTTACAAGATAAGTGTAAATTTGTTATTCGACACAGTTATTTAAATTAGGAGTTTAAAAGTCAAAAAAGAAAATTTGAGACGTTTCCTAGATTCGACAGCAGTTAGCATGTTAACAACTCTATATATAAAACCTGGTTTGCTGCATAATTTTCTCCCTCAAACAATCCACAACAGCAACAACTAAGAGCAACAACAGTTTCATCAGGTTCATAGTTTTGATAACAGAAAAAATGGCGTACCCTTCTTCTCAAAATTCCGAACCCGCTCTCCCTCTGCACCTGTGTTTCTTCTTGCTCACCTTGTTCATGTTCCTCGGTTTCTCATGGTACTCAAGCTACGAGCCAATAATGGAGAGCTTCATGGAGCAACTGAAGCTGGTGCTGATGGTTTCCCCTCTTCTGCTTCTGCTAGTTCTGCACTTCGTTTCCAACTACGGAGGAGGTGGAGGGGTCTTGTCTTCACTCATTCCGTTGCCGGAGAGAGAGTCGCTGCACAGAGCAGGTGGAACTCCTTGGGGTGTTGGCTTCGTTCTTGTTCTTCTTCTCTTCATGGTTTCTTACCAGTCTTCTTTCCAAGAACGCTGGTTTCCTCTCCTCACCAGGTGAAAACACTGAGCCTTTTTGCTGCATCATGGATCTTTCTCTGTAATTACTGTAATTTAGTTTCTTCTCGGTGGTTTTCATGAAACCAGAGATTTCACCTTTTTGTGTATTCATTTTCTGTTTCTGTTTAAGTGTTGAAGTTGTATCAGTTTCAGTTTTTAGAAATGGATACCTTCTGTATAATTAGTCACTGATTTGAGTACCTTCTGAATTTATTCACATTATATACTAAGGAATTGTAGTAGTTTGTGGCCCAGAGAATTCATCGTACTGTTTGAATGAGTTTCATGGTCTCCGATAAAGGAAAAAAAGAAGGAAAGAAAGGAAGGGAAAGTGGTTTAGAAGAAAGTAAAACAGATGTGTGAGCCCTACATGATTAGGTATTATGAGTTATTTAATTATAAGGTCACAGTGTTGTGATATGCATCATAATATCACATTCAATACTTACTATACTTTCCATTTTTTAAGGATTTTTTTTTTTTTTTATTAAATATGTGTTGATTTTTTATTGATATTTTTTTTTAAATTTTAAGATAATATTTTTTATTTTTAATTTGATTAATATGAACAGAAAAGTGTAATAACAGAAAAAGGGACAAGGGGAAATGTAAGAGCATAATAGTAATAAAAAATAATAATCAATTTTAATTTTTAAAAATAATTAATCAATGTAGTGCACAATTTAATTATAAATTTATAAATTAAAAGTTATTAATAATTAAAATAGGTTTTTATAAATAGATTATTTTTAAATTAATAATTAAAATAGCTTTTATTATGAATTAATATTTAAATTGTTAACTAACATTAATTAATTAATAAGGTCTTGATTATCAAAAGAAATTGATTTTGAAATTAACTTTTAATTAAAAAAATTATTTTTAAATATATTTTTATTATTAAAATTGATTATTATTTAACAATTTTTTTTGAAGAAAATACTACACACTTTAAACTATTAGGAAAAGAAAAAATAATTCATTTTAAACTACTTGAAAAATAGAAAAAAATTATTTCCTTAGTTGATTTTGGTGAAAAAACCTTAAACACTGTTCTAAAATCATATATGGAGTATTTGCTATAGCTTTCTGAAATGTCTTTTGTCCTTAATTATTTTGTTTTCAAAATTTCTTTCAAATTATTTCTTTGATATATATATATATATATATATATATATATATATATATATATATATATATATATATATATATATGTAACGATTGTTTAGTAAATTATCAATTTACCCTTATATTAAATATTTTAAAATATTTCTACCTATTTGAATTTTCTTTAACAAAAAAATTATATTTTAAATAATACATTGAAGGACAATTTTGAAGTATACTAAAAAGTAATCTACAAACCTTCATTAGTTTAATCAAATCAATCAAATATATGGTCGAGTTCCTTGTCTTTTTATAAACTAAATCACCTCAGTTTTAATTTATGTTCTCTGTATATTTCACTCTCAACCATATAAAGCATGAGGAAAGGTGATTAGGTTATCATATCAAGATTCTTCAATATAAGGCAACAATCCAGAATTTTTTAGCAAATCAACCATCAATAGAATAGAATGTAGGATATCACATCAAGGCACTACTAGAATTTTTTTTTTTAAATATTTTGTTGAGTTTTTCCTGTAAATTTCTTAAAAAAATGCAGGAAAAGAGTTTTTTATTATTTTTTCTGTGAATTTTTTTATTAACAAGTAATTCATATGGATAATTAATTACTTTAGAATTTAAGTTCTTTTTCAAGAAATTTCTTACTAAATTTCCTATAAAAAAAATATCTGCAATAAATTTTATACTAAAATAAATTTACAATAAAATTTCAAGTAAAAGAATATATTACAAAAGTAAGTATAAATTTTGTAAGTAATTTTCTTACTAACTTTAAATCAACAAGTACTTTCTTGGAAAAAGAAAGTTCCTAAATAATATTTTTCTTACCAAATCAGACTACATATGATAAGAATTAAAACAACAATTCACGTGAAATAAATTATCATGTATTTGCAGCGTAGTTTTCTTTCTTTTTTAAAAAAAAAAATGTGTAAATTTTACATGAAAAAAAAAGTGTATATAGTTTCCACCAAATTTTTTTAACACACAAATCTGCATAAAGTAAATGGTTTTACAGAGATTTTGAAAGAGAATCTTGCATGAGATTTTTTAAAGGTAGTATGCAGAATTGTCACACATCACGTGCTAAGAGAAGGAAAATACAACATCAATTTCAGTATACCCTTGTCTGAATATGTATGTTCTTACGTCCTTGTAAAATATTCTAGTCCGATTACTAACATAAAGTAACATATAATTAATTGTTAATTATAATACCTTAAAATACGATACATTATCATAATTGATATGAGATAATATTGTTAATATCAATTAATACATTTAAGATATTATTCGTTTTCTTTACTTAAAATTCGTTCAAAATTTTATTTTTGAAAGGTATTTTGAAGCATTATGAAAATATATTTAAATTGTTTTTGCCTTCAACTTATAGGTGATATAGAAGTATTGGGTATATCTAAACAAGTCTTCCGGTATATTTAAATTGTTTTGTCCTCATTTTCATTATTACATATGGCGTTAATCTTTTGATCTGAAATTCGTTGAGATAACCTTGTTAGAGTAAATCATCTCTACAAGAAAATATGGTATTATCAACAACAAAAATTCATTAGAAATCACACAATAATTGTTGGTAAAGGAAAATTACCAATAACTTACTAACGACCCAAAAATCATCAGTAAAATGTTTAATAAACTTTACTAACGAATAGGAAATTTTTTCAGCAATTACTGATGACAAAACATTTGTCGGCAATTACCAACAATTGAAATCCTTTGGTCAATAATTTTTTTTTCATTGGTAAATATCGTGATTTGGTCGTCTTCTTCTTCTTCTTATTGACACTAAACATATACCTAAATATAAAACATTTGTTTTAATATAATTAACTAGATAAATCAATCAAATATAAAGAATGCTTTAGAGGCCTACATCATCCATGACTAAATAAGGGTAATATTTAGTTCTTTTGTCCTTGATGTAAGCTCTAAGGCATCTTCCTTATACAAGTACAATGGGATCTCATTGTTTATCCCAAATACATTAGAATCCCACGAAATTAGCATCGGCTTATCACTTATGATGTCAACAAGTTGGTCAAGAGAATCGTCCACAAATAGAGAAATCTTTTAGGTTTAAGATTTTCCTCTCGATGCGACTGTTGTTACATGAAAAACAATTTAAGTAAGTTTCAACAAAATAACATGTAAACTTAAAAGTATAGTAGTGTACGGTGGGTTTTAGAGTCCGTACCAGGGGGTCAAAAATAGAATCAACCAAATCTCTAGGCCAAACGAGGAAAGATTGAAATGTCTGTGCCATAATATATACCTCATCTGTTGGCACAAGAACTAAACCATCTACTATGAGAACTTCCTTTAACGTAAATTTAACCCCATTGTCTGATAGCTCCATACCATGAAGAATTGTGGCTACCTCAAATTATTGTTCCATGGGCCACCTTACCCTCCACAATATATAGCATACATGAATGAGTGTCGTCAATGTAATCACCTGATAGGGGTGGACCTGAACAACTCCTATTTTTGCTTCTACTTGTCAGATCAAATGTTAATGTTATTTTATTAAATAATAATTATTCAATTCATAACTTATCATAAAATGATTGTTAATTTTACCTATTGGAGGAACAAAAGGTTCTGATGCAGAAGATACTTGAGGATGGATGACATAACTATTGAATTTTGGTGTAAACTGATAATCTTGGTAGTTAATTGTGATGTGGTGTGTTGAATTCATGAGTTGTATGTTGAACTATTTGATATTTGATTTGTTTGGTCTTGATTTGGGAAAATGTCTTAATCTATGTTTTGAGAGATTGGTATCAGGTATTAACTCTCTAAAACCATTTGGAATCAAAAACAATAAAGGAAAGGTGCCAAATTAGTCAATTGCACATGATCAATTTTCCCCAAATTGTCGTTTCTGATACACCGTCGAGCGTCGTTACAGTGTCATGGGGGTGATAGGCCACTAGCTTGGTGTCGCTGGGCACCATTTTTGGATCGTCGGGCGGTAGAAGTCAGTGGGTTCCTGAGGTTGGGCATCGAGCGCCACTTTTCAACGTTGAGCGCGACCTTGTTTTGTAGTTTGCGTCCTCTTGATAAAATAAAGATTCCCGCTTTATTAATCGTCAGATCGAGCTAAAATTTTGACAACTGATCTTAGACATGTGATTCTTCACCCTCACCGGTGGGATCTTTTTATTGAAGTCTGTGGTTAGGGAAATGGTTTTTAACATTTTGATGTACTTTATGTATAGCGTTATTTGCCATGTTTTGCATGCTTCTCTTATTTGACCATTTTAGGGTGTTTTGTGGTTGATGTGAAGTATGTTTATGGTTCTTATTATGATGAATTGAAGATAATATGTTGTGGTGAGCATACATGATGAAGTTTGAAGGATTTCAAGGGAAATTTCTAGTGTTGTTGTTATTAGTGTATGCCTTGATATAGGTGGGTATGGAAGGAGATATTCTGAACTCTAATAATCATTCATACTCATATAGAGTAGAATGAATTATGTAGTGAGAGTAGGAGAAGGTCCTAGCCTTTGAACTTGTTCTTTGGTCATAGGCTTGAAATGATTAACCTTGTGTGGTTGGGTGATGACTCATTGTGGCATTATATTCTATGGAGTCTAGAAACCATCACAAGTGCATACATTCAGTGAACCCTATATCAATGACATGTATCCGGATAATTGAGTTTAGTATCAATTGCTTGTGTGATTATAGGCATAAATATGTTTGTGAGACAAATAATTTGTAATAATAATATGTAAAAAACCAAAAACTTTGAAGTAGTAGTATAGTATTATCTTTTGTATGTTTGAAAATGTGATTTTAATCTTTCAAGTCGGACTCTTGTTGTTTTGGTAGGGGTTAAGGTGATTAATGTGATTTTGTTTCATTGTAGCAAAGATTATGATTTAGGTTTTATTTTGTTTGCTTTGTGATAGCCATTGTTCCAATATCAATATCTTCTTGTTTCATATTTCATTTAAGAAACCTTAATTTTGGCCTAAATGATGGCAAATGCTGTCAATTTGGGGGCTGTGTTAGGAAAAATGGGTGTTAGTAAACAAAAAGAAATAATATGCTCTGTAGTTAGTAATCTAAGGGGTGCAACCCATAAATAGTAAGAAAAAAGAATTCATTTCTATATTCCAAAAAGTCCACTCCAAAAGAAATAGACGATGCACAATTTGTGGGGCCATAAGAAGAGAGAAATGGGGTTACAAGTAGTAAGATAGATGGACTCTTTTGGACCTAAGCCAACAACCGAAAGTAGGTTTTACCTCTATAAAAAGTTCGAATTATATAATTTGAAAGATATTTTTAACTTTTAAATTATATAAGTTAATTGAAAATTAATTTTTAATTTTGAATTATGTAATCCAAGAATTATAATTTAAAAATAAATTTTAATATTATGAAGTATTTATTCTGAAACTCTGTAAATTTTTAAAAGAATTTAATATTTAGCGTGAAATATTATTTCTAAACATGTGAAACTAATCATTTTAATATTACAAAATTAATTGTTCGAATCTTTCGAAACTCCGAAAATTTGATACGTAAAACTGTTTATATAAACAATTTATTTTGTAGTATACTCATTTTTTTCAATTTTACTTTTTAAACAAATGATATTTTAAACTAAACCTTTAATTTTTTATTATTATTATTTTTTAAATAAATGTTAACTTAAATTTCACCAATTTCTAAATTAAAATAATTATCTTATTATTTTCACTTATTTATTTAAATTTTAAATTTTTAAATTAAATTATCATCTACAATTAAAAAAAGATAGACATGCAACTAACACATTCATTTTTACTAGTTTATCATAAAACAAACTAAAATAATAAAAATAAACAAAATAAATAAAAAATTTATATTACAATTAAAATAAATTACACATGAAATCACATTAGTTTATATTTATTTAAAACAATTCAACTCATAAGTAACCCAAACTACCGATTAACCTTTTCCGTTTAGATTTTATATATA
>Ga0214542_1000669_pt1 | contig 64119 bp, 32 predicted proteins | sample CNSS1metaG_FD_160096 | JGI IMG/M metagenome (GOLD analysis project Ga0214542, IMG submission 160096) | Root nodule microbial communities from cowpea collected in UCLA plant growth center, Los Angeles, California, USA - CNSS1 | ecosystem: Host-associated > Plants > Roots > Nodule | place: USA...
TAAATAAAAATAAGAAAATAAAAAATATATATATATATATATATATATATATATATATATATATATATATATATATATATATATATATATATATATATATATATTTGATACTTAGAGAGTCTCTTAAAGGAAGTTTGAAATGTTTAAAAAGTACAATTTTTAATTTTTGAAAAAAAAAAAAGAAAATCTCTTTAAAATTCATAGTCTTTTCCAAATTTTTGTGTTGAAAATATTGCAAGTGAATTTTTTTTTCTTCATAATATCTTTTGTCATCGTTTTAAATTAATTATTTCTTTTTCACATTTAATTATAATAATATTAAAATATAATTGTTATATATGTATAATAATTTTTTTTTAAATAAAGTAAAATTGGATTTATGATAATTATGTCAAAATTCGTCTAATATTACATTTAATTAAGTATTTTTACAAAATTTAAAATATATTAATTATTCTCGGCTATTCACTTTAAAATCAATATTTATTATGCTTCACTTAATTTATTGAAACTACCATCATTTATTATAGTTTTACTTTTAACTTGTAATTAAGTATTATCATATGAGATCATGAAAAGTATAATAATTAAAAAAATAAATAAATGATATTAAATAATAAATATTTTTAGTAAAAGATAAACTAATTTAATATTTATTTTTAAAAAATATTTTATTTAAAAGATTATAATAACATATAAAATGATATATTAATTTAAAAGAAAATATTTTTTCTATTTAAATATTTTCTAATAGATAAAAAAGGTTAATAATATTTAATTTAATAGGTTTATTTTATTTAAAATATTTCTTAAGAGATCAAATCTGATGAATAATATTTTAATTAAAATTATATATTAAATATATTTCTTATGAAGATATTAAGTTATTATAAAGATGTATAAACCGAATTAAATTCAATAAATATATGAATATATTTAAATTGTTTTTTCAATATTTCCATGAATTTGAATATTCAAATAAGATGATAACTCTTCTACTTTCATATCTTCATATTCTTTTATTGGCTCAATTAGCAATTAGTTTTTATATTTAAATTTTTAATTCGTTTTGGTTTTTATAATTATTTTCTAATCAATTGACTTTTTATAATATTTAAAAGAATTACACGTTAAAGATATGGGTCATCTATATTTGACATCTTTAAAGTAGAAAATAATTCAAATTTAAATATGTGACAGAATTAAATTTTTACACATAATACTTTTAAAGGTTAAATATGTTTTTTATCCCTCAGTAAATTTTAAAATTAGTCTCTTTTTAAAATTTTATACTAATTTAATCTTTTATCTTTATAAATGCGTGAATTTAGTTATTCTTATCAAATTTTGTTAAGTTTATTTGACATTTTAAATATGTTTTATTATAATATTTGAGCTAACATTGAAGTGAAAATATGTCAAACGGCGTAAACAATTCAAATACTATTATGAAATACGCTTGAAACGTTAAAGAAACTTAGCAAAATTTAGTTAAAAGTACTAAATTAACGCATTTTTAAAAATGAATACTAAATTGATCAAAATTTTTGAAGAGAGACTAATTCTAAATTTTGTTTTTAGGATTATTTAATATGATTTTGAAAAAGACAATCATATTGAATTTAAAAACAATTAAAAAATATATAAAAATTAAAACAAATAAAAGTATTTAAATATGAACGTCCATACGATTAAGCAGTGGCATCATTGTGAAAATTTGCCAGCAATCTATACACTGTTGACAGTTATGGTTTTGTGTGGGTGTTACTGAAGCATTAATGAGCCAAATGGATAACACTCGAGACAAATCCCTTTGTTTTGTACCTACTGTTGCACCCAAACACGTCCTTATACTATGTTTGATTGGGGTTCTTTCTCGTCAAATCAAATAACTCACCCTCAATTTTTTTTTTTAAATGCATAATCAAAAATAACAAAATGTAAATAATACTAATATTTTTAAATACTTTATTTAAATTAATAAAAAAAATCTGATATTTTCAGATGTACTGATACAATTTTATGTTAGAGTCAAAAAAGATAATGATGAGAACGGTAGAAAGAAACAAATAATGAAGGCGCAGGAAGGGTTTAGGAAGTTGCCTCAAACTATAAATAAAATAAAAACTACCCTACCTTTGTGTATGATTTAAATTTAAATATGTTGGAAAGGGTAAATTTGTCAATTACCCCGTAAATGCACGCCAACTTGCAGGGGCAAAATGGTCATGAGAAAGCCGTAAGTGTTACTTGAATTCAAAAGAAATAAGGAAGAGAAAAACCGGATATTCGAATATCCGATTGGCATTATTCCTTTTGTGAAGCGGATATCCGGTCCAGAAAAAATTGGGCCCCACGTTTTTCGCTGTCCTACGTGGACCTTTGACGTGTCGAAATTAGCGGCCGATGATTGCCGCGTAGCCATTTTGAGTCCACGTGTTACGCTGAGTTTATTTTTTGTTTTTTTTTTTCAAATTGTTATGGGCCTAGTAAGCCCACTTAGAGTATGAAAACAAAAAAAACTAAAGGATTTTTGTTATTTTGAAGTTTTGTGAGAATAAAGGTTTAGAGGATAAGTATAATAGGAAAAGGGTGTGTCAATTATGTGTTCATACTGTATAGAGTAGAGTGTAGAGTGTTCTAGTGACACACGCTACATTATTAATTTATCGTTTCACCATTTTGTAGCTAAGTTGTCTTAATGTTTGGTGAGAGTTCAATGGGAAAATCTTGCTAATTTATACTCAGATCTCTGATGGTATGAGACGTGTGGAACTTCATATCAATCAGTTTACAACAAAATAATGCAAAATATAAAAGTCGTGGGTATGTGTTGGATTACCTTTGTTTTATCCATCATCATTGGCGATTAAAATATTAATTTACATTTACATTGATTAAAAATTAAAAAAAAAAATATTAATAAATTTATTGTCATTTTTTTTAAATAATATTTATTTTATATATAAAATAATTTATGTTTCATTAATGTTATTCTTTTAGTGATATTTTACTAAAATACCAATAAAATAAAATTATAATACATAAACAAAAAAAATTATATTTTAAAAATATTTGTGTAAATTAAGTTAGATTTAAAATTTTATTCTCAACATTATATTAAAACTATGAATTATATGTAATTCTAAAAAAATTTGTTTGTCGGTTATTGGATTATTTATTAATGTCTAATTTAACATATAAAATGTATATTAAAAAATAAGTAGAAAAAAATAAGTAAAAGATTTTATATTAACTAAAAATAAGATAATTTTATATTATATAAGTGATATAAATCTTGTTTTATATATTGTAACATTTGTTAAGTTAGATATAATGTATACTTTTTTAATCATTATAATGATTAGAAAGATACAAACATCATTCGGTGAAGATCATAAGGTTGAATTATGATCAATAATTTTATGTTCAAGATTTTGAAGAATGATTTTTGTTGTAAGAAATTGGTTGCAATCGGATGCTGGAGTATAAGGAAGCAAGGAACAACGACAAACCACGTCATATTCGGTACATTAAAAGTCAAATTTACTTGTTTCATAACTTGAACACACAAATCTTTGAACTTGGTCTTTCTATGTGCAACCAACAAAACCTCGTGGTTTGGCTCCCACCAAATTGGATTTTCATTTAAATTGAATGTTGACCATGAAAACTCTTATGGCAACTCACGCCGTTCAGATATCAATTCAATAGATGGATGGTACTTTTATACAATGCAAATACAAGTATACAACAACCTTTTTCGAAACTCTAATTATGTTTACACACATTTCACATTCATGGTTTTGAGATATTGTACAAAAATATAAGATTCTTACACTAATAAAAGAGAATTTAAATGTGAAAATGCTGACACGTACAAACAATTCAGTTTTATTTTTTCTTAGGTGGAAAATATATTTTAGAATTTTGACTGAGCAGATATTTGATTAACAAGTGTGTAATATTGATTATTATTCTAATAACTTTGCATGCACAACAACAAAAGAATAATATAAACTCGTTAAAAATCATTTAACAATAAAATGAACACAGAGTGAGGAGAATAAAATAAAATATTTATTTATTTACGCTTTCGTTTTAGCTTCTTAAATTTAAAAAGTTTTCATTTTAATTTCGTGTAATTTTATTTGATTTAGTTTATCAAGTGATTTAACACGAGATTGAGCTGTATTAATAAATTAATTTATTTTTTAAGATAAACTAATGGAAAGATATGTTTATTTTTGGCAGAAATTTTTAAAAAATAAAAAATTATTTTTAAAGTTGAATATGATTAAAGATAAGATGATTTTATAATGTTAAGTATCTGTAATCTTCTTTCAAAATATTAATCGTTTTTAAAGTATATCATGGATGATTAAATTTTAAGTATAGTTATATATAATATTTACAAGCATTTTGAATGTTTAAGTGTTATAAAAGATGTTATTTTCTTAATTTTTAGCAGATAAATTGTAACATTATAATTCTCTAATATTAATTATTTACAATTTTTTATTAATATTGGCTCAACTATGATTAAATGTCTTAATCGACGAAGTCCTAAAAATTAGGGTTACATTTCTCCTATGAAGCCCTCATACCAACCGACAGATCAAATAATTAGTGGAGCTCAAAGTGGAAAATAAAAATTAACAAATTAGATACTGCGAAATTAAAAGTTTGCATTGCACCTAGATTGGTAGGTTAATTCAAGGGGATTCTCCCTCGTCTCCAAACAAACACTTCTCTTGTACTAAAAAGAAAATTAAATTTCTATTTTACTACTTAATTAAAAATTAAATTTCTATTTTACTCCTTGACTAAAAGTAACTATATTTTTATTTTTTATCACTAACCCACCCCAAATTGTGTTTTTTTTCAACAGATATCGATAATCGATACTTTATTTAAAAACTCCCGGTTCCACCTATCCAAGGACCCAAACCATATGTACTAGCAATTTCTTTCTGCACCCATAGTTATATGTGCAACCCCACAGGCCTTGTTGCCTCCACTTTTTAATTGCGGCCTCTATGTGTTGGGTCATTGATAAACTCAAGAAAGAAACTATTCCAAACCATCCAATATACATAAGAAACTTGAGACTGTAATAGAAAAAAATTTACCTCCAAAGTTTACAATCCACGAGTAAAAAACTCTATCCAAAATTTTGTTTGTTCAAAAAAAGATAAATAAATAAACACAGGCAGAGTAAGAAAAAACCTCCTTAACAGAAAGGAGACCTCAAAGACCCACTGGATCCTGAATACCAAACCTAATCACCAAGACCCTATGGACTAGCAAAGTGGTTTATGGGTGCTATGATGGCATCTGCTGCTAAACTTGCCAAGAGTATTGACAGAATCAAAAGATGGAGAAACAAATTTTATCTACCATGAAGAGTTCAATGGCTAGCCTCATAATTGAATGGTTAAATGTACTTGCTCATAGTCACAAAATTAAAAATAGCAGAAACTCCATGGTGAAGTTAAAATCAGATAGCAAAGTAGTGATTAACAAGCTACTTCATAACTCTACAACCATTTATTATAGAGAAAATTTGAAGTAACAGAGATAAACACATCCCATTACCACTTCAAAACAAAACAAAACAGAGCCTATGCAAAAATACAGATAACCTATTATATTCTATTCAACATTAACATTGATCACATCTCTCTTCTCCTCCTCCTTCATTTTAGGCAAAACAACCTTCAGCACACCATTCTTCATCTCAGCTTTGATCTGATCTACCTTGTAAATCTTATCCGGCAAGTCAATCCTGCTAGTATAGCGACGAGCGCTCTCTTCCTCGTCGCCTTCTTTGGCACCTTCACCTTTGATAGTAAGAGTGTTCTGCTCCACAGAGATCTTCACGTCTTCCTTGCCAAGCCCAGGCATGTCCACGCGGAGAAGCAGAGCATCTTCCGTCTCTCTTGCGTCCCATCCGCGACGAGCTCCGGCTCCAGCTCCGATACCGCGCGGCGAAGAGAGGAACGGATTGTCAATGAACTGATCCATCATGTTCAGAACCTGGCTCAAACTCCGAGTAGGGAAGAACGGATCCAGCACGTCTGCAAGTAACAGTAATCAAACAAAAAGCCAAAACGTTCAGCAATGAGATTCAGAGAATCAAATCGATCAACATAACCGCGGAAGTAATTGAAGTGATTCGTTTGGTACGAGGAAGGTTAGGCAGCGCGAGTACAACTACCTGAGAAAATATCGTCGCGACGCGCGGTGCGAGGGTAATAGCGTTCTGAGTGACGTTCGACGTCGTCATTCTGGTTGTCGTAGTTGCGCATAGCGTTGGTGTTGAAAGAGCGCGAGGCTGAAGCGGCTGGACGAAGGAGAGACTTGGAGAGGAGAGAAGAGGAGAAGAAGCGCTTCGCAATGAGAGAGGACGCCATTGAGGTTGCAGAAGGTAGCTTCGATTGAGAGATTCTGTGTGCAGTGGGGAATGGATGAGACAGTGGGCGATATTTGAGGAGAAAGATTGGGAGAAGCTAGAAGGCGCTAGAAGAAGGTCCAGAAGGTTCCAGAGCAGTGATTTTCCATTGTAAGAGATTCCGGAAGGTCGGTGCCTGTCTTGGGGAACAAGCAAATCCGTTATAATTCCTTTTAAAAAAATTATAGGTATTTACTAAAACTATTTTTTAATGAACATTTTCTTTTTTAATTCTTATAGTTATTATTAGGGAGATATTAGTATAATTAATAGTTAGTTAATATTTAGGTAAAAACAAATTAATTACTTTTTTTTTTCATCCAAAACATTTATTCCTCAAGGGTGAAGAATGCATGATAGTGCCTCGTGCCTGGGGTTTTAAACAGGGGTGAGGAACAAATTTATTTTAAATAAAAAAATGTAAGTACTTTTTTATTAATATTTATTTATTGGTTTTATTATTCATTTAATATTTCCCAATATTATTCATTTAATATTTTCCAAAAGTATTCATTTAATATTTACGGTCATAACAAAACTTTACCTTTTAGTTAATATATATATATATATATATATATATATATATATATATATATATATATATATATATATAGTTTTTACGATTTCTAAATACTAAAAATAATATATAAGGACTAAAAGAAATAATACCCGTTGCATGTACTCTTTCTCAAATTATTCTAAAAAACTTATTATGGAGATGTATAGAATATAATACGTATATGATATATTAATACATTTATCTTTAAAATGATAGGATATGATTCATAATAGACATGTAATATATGAATATCAAAAAATATACAATAATTATTAAAAACATAATAAATATATAATTTTTATTGTGTGAATTTAAATTAAAATTTTGGTAGTTAATGTTAGTGACCAATTTATAATATAAATTATTTTAGTTATCAATTTAAAGACCAATTATAATTTTTAAACTATTTTAGTTTATAATAATGCTTGGTTTATAAATTTAAATTAATTATTATAGTGTCTAATTATTTTTTGTTACTATAATTAATCATTTTTCTACAATCTATTATAGTTTTATAAAATAGATACTTCGTTGATATATATTAATAAATTATCTTAAATTATCAAACATAAATATATGTCAAATACAAAACTAATATATGTAACTCAAATGAAAGTATTAAGTATCAATGCATCGTGTTACTTAACCTTTAATTAAGCACAGAAGAGTTTTTTGTTTTGTTATATAAATATAACAACTTAAGGAACAATTGATAAGTATTTATTACTTGAAAACTATGTTTTAACAAAAAATTAACTCGAGAATATATTTTCAACACTTCTCTTATTTGAAAAATATTTATTCGAACTAGTTAGATCTTAATAAACTACCTAGATAATATTCGGATTCGGATGATCAATTTCAACATGGTAAAAAAATTCATAAACATACCATTCCATTTTTTGTTATCATTTTTATGAGTAAGGTGTTTAGCACATTGAATAAGCCAATTATTAATTTATTTAACTTATTTTGCAAGTCAGTATAGATAAAAATGTTTAATAAATATAGAAATTTTAACTTATAAAGTATAAATTACTATAATTAAGTTGTATTTTATTTATTTATATTATTTTTCATACTTAATATATTTTATTTTCTATATTTTATTATTTATTTCAATTTTATAAAAATAATTGATTATTTCAGTACTTTTAATATTTGTTATTTTACCTTTTAATTTTATACATAGTTTAAATTAAAAAACCAACATTATAAATTGAAATAGTTAATATTTTTTTACATAATAATATGTAAAAATTATATAATAAGTGTGACGTCCCATTTTAATAGAATACTCTACCAAATAAAGCGTCACAAAATTTTTGATAACGAGAACCAATCAGATCAATCATGAAACTTACAGAAAGTACCCATTACAGTCATCCATAGGAGTACTTAAAAGAAACTTAGGCATACCACATTGTCCTAAGTAAAAGGAAATTTAAGAAGGGGTGCAACAGTTTTGCAAAAAGGTTGCCACTAAGGCAACTAATACAAAAGGCCTCATGGCCCTGAAACTATTCCTAAGACATCCAGACAGGGAAGTCTAGGCCGCACCGCTGCGTCTCCCGGATCCATCACGAACCTCCCTCTCATCTGCTCCCACCAAATGGTGATCATCGCAAGAGAGAAAACGTAACAGAAACAACACAAAATGCAAGGGTAAGCTAGTGTAACATGAAACTTAGCATAGTGTAAAAGAATAAGTGCATAAACATCCACAGGCATACAGCACAGAGACACATTAATCATGTTATGGCAGACAAGCAAGACACTATGACTTAATTATCCGGATACATATACTAAGATCGGATTCATTGGACGCTTGCACTTGTGGTGGCCTCTACTGCTCTGCAGAGCCATTGCCAATGGGTTTCACCCTACCACGCACAAGGTTAGCCTTTAAGCGTCTAAGGCCATTATCCTGCCAAAGACTAGGGTCTCCCGCTACTCTCACCACTTGGGTCAGTTTGCTCTACTTGAGACTCACTGACCCTTTAGAGTTTCGGGATGCAATCCTTACTTGAATCCTTATCTTAATATATACACTACACGCCACCATAAAGTCTCCCCACGAGACTCATGGAATTACGCCTATTTCACACCAACCTCATGGCTCATATCACATAACCACCACTTGCAACCTCAACATTTATTTCTCATGCTCATTATCAACCATCCAAACACAACTTCATACATTACTCATGCTATCATTCATCTCATACTTTATAAATGCATACCAAGACATACATATATCACAAAATAGTATTCATCCCAAATAAATGTGTGCCAAAATTTAAGTACCTGCAATTCCATACAATCAAGCATAATCCACAACCATAACTCTTACACCAAAATTCCAAAGAAAATTTATTATCATAAAACCAAAATCATTGCAGTAATGCGTGACACATTTCTCAAGCTACAGATATCTAATTGACGATCCAACCGGTCAAACCATAAAATAGCATGTTGTGAACCAAATGTCAAAATTTGAGCTCAATCCAACGGTTAATGAGTCAGAAAATTCAATTTTACTAAAACTGCGCATATCAGAAAAATACCCAATCGCCCAGCGAGTCAAGGAACTCGCCCAGCGACTGTGCGACGCATCAGAATACGAAAAAGACGTCAAACATCACAGTTTCATGAATATTTGAACCCCTAACTCCGAAATATACCAAAACTAACGTTTTCCAATCATTTAAGCATAAAACAGAAACGAACCACATATTTCAAAAACGCGAAAAAAAACCTAGCTTCCCTTACCTCGAGTAAACGGAGTTGAGGGAAAAAGAGCACACAAAGAGAGAACGGAGCAGCTACAAGGATCTGTAAACATTGTAGATTAAACGTAGGACGAGATTAGGGGCAGAACCAACTTAAGGCCAACTTAGTGCATTAAAAGGGACTACAAAAGAGCTTGAGTTTCGATCTATACTTACGAGGGAGCGGTTCGATTCACTTTGAGGGGAAACAGATTTTGCCCTAGCAGAGCTCCTGCTTTTCTCAGAGAGGTTAAGGGGAAGACTGGCTCTTTGAAACAAGGGTGATGTGCAACTGTGAGGAGGGGCTGGTAGGGTAGGGAGTCCTTCAGAAGGACTGCCCTTTGGGCCTACGAAGGGCCAGACCCACACCATCTGGAACAGCAAAGGAAGGAAATAAAAAAAAAGGCTTACAATAAGACTATAAGAAAAAATTGAATGTAACGTAATTAAAAAGTCAAACTATATAAGATTATACCAATAAAATGATTTTTCTCAAATAAAAGAAGTACGTAACTTAAAACAAGTAAAAAAAATATTTAAAAAAATGAAACTCTAATTATATAACATTATATTTTTATTTAGGACATACACTTTTATTTATATAATAATTTTTTCATAACTATGTGAGTTTGCCTTACGATTTCATTGGCTAGTTTTACAAAGAATTAATAGTATAATAATATGAATTATTAATTTACAATTTACAAGTTATAAACCTATGACATAGCAGCTAAGTTGTTGTTTAAAATTAAAGTTATAACTAATTGTACCAAATATATCTTTAATATGTTAAAAAAAATATTAAGTTTATATAACAAATAAGTATAATTTGAATTTGAAATTCAATATAATGTAAAAGTACAACATGTACATGCTACTATTATTTTACAATAGTATTTATCCCAAAATATAATTAATCTACTATCTGAATTTTGTTAAACCATGTAAATTTTTTCATTTATTGTTGTTACAGGAATGAATGTCCCCTCTTGATAATAAATCAGAAACTAGCATGTATTAGTTTTTTGGGTGAAATAAAAAACGGTGCGTTTCGAAAATGTTAATTTTTCAGGCACAGACCCAAGTTTGTTGGTAAGGGGTAAACTTGTGCTAGAGAAACTACCTGTGACGGAATTGTTTGGCGAGTCTGAAGAGAGAAGAAAAGAAGACCATTGTGTGTAGCGGTGAGTTCCTGGTTCGGTCGCTGCGACCATGATGCTAGATTTGGGTCCGTTCTCGAACGAGAACTTCGACCCCAAGAAATGGATCAACTCAGCATGTCAGAGTCGACACCCTCAGGACTCTTTGGACAAACACCTTGTGGACATGGAGATGAAGCTACAGATGGTGTCAGAGGAAATCGCCGCGTCGCTCGAGGAGCAGAGCTCCGCCGCTCTCCTCCGTGTCCCCCGCGCCACTCGCGATGTCATCCGCCTCCGCGATGACGCCGTCTCTCTCCGTTCGGCTGTCTCATCCATCCTCCAGAAGCTCAAGAAGGTACGAAGAAATTCCAGATCGGAGTAGGTTTCAATCCGTCTTGTTTCTCCATTAGGTTTTGGAACATTGAAATATGTTATCGCATTGAGCTCAGCAATGAATCGATTATAATCACTGAATTGTAGTTTTACGATGCTTATGGTTTCATTGAATGATCTGAAATTCTGATCTGGTCGCTGAGATCTAGTTGAGAGCAAGCACCTGTAATTTTGCTTTTCACATTTTTTTTTTCATATTATAGGCGGAGGGGTCGTCTGCTGAATCTATAGCAGCACTTGCTAAAGTCGACGTTGTCAAACAGAGGATGGAAGCTGCATATGACACGTTGCAGGTAGGGATTGATACTTTGCATGTCTGGTAGTTGTTAACTTAGTTCAGAGACACTCTCTATGATGAGACAAATAAATTTCACTTCCTTTGCAATTGAATGACAGGATGCTGCGGGATTAACTCAATTGAGTTCGACTGTGGAGGATGTATTTGCCAGTGGAGATCTACCTCGTGCTGCAGAAACTCTAGCTAACATGAGGCATTGCTTATCAGCAGTTGGGGAGGTACAAATTTCCCTCTTCAGATGCTTAACAAGTGGCTTGGGCTTTAGATTTGTGATTGGTTTCATATTTTTTTTTTTCACGTACCCTCACACTCTATTTTTAGGTTGCTGAATTTGCCAACATAAGAAAGCAACTTGAAGTCTTGGAGGATAGGCTAGACACGATGGTGCAGCCTCGTATTACAGACGCGTTATCTAATCGCAAGGTTATAAATATATAGTGTCATATAGGTTCTTTTGTTCTGTGATTTGCGTTGAATCCCTTGTCTTGACTCTCGTTATTATTCAGGCCGATGCTGCTCAAGATTTACGGGCTATTCTCATTAGAATTGGAAGGTTTAAGTCTCTGGAATCACAATATATAAAGGTTCATCTGAAACCAATTAAGCAGCTTTGGGAAGATTTTGATTCTAGAGAACGAGGTAATAAGTCCGTTGTTGAGAAAAATGAGATGGAGAGGATATCAAGTAGTGGTGATTTTCATTCAGTTTCACCTGCAATACCATTCTCCACTTGGCTACCAAGCTTTTATGACGAGCTACTGCTTTACCTTGAACAAGAGTGGAAATGGTACCATTACTAGTGTTAGCTTTCGTTGTTTTTACTACTGAACAAAATTTGGTGCTAACGGATCTTGATTTTTCATCTCAACCTACTGAAAAATTAGCTTGCACAAAAATGATAATGTTAATCAGATTTGCGTATTGAAGTAGCATAATAAAAGCATTTGAGCTGTTACTTGCAGGTGCATGGTTGCTTTTCCTGAAGATTATAAAACTCTTGTCCCGAGGCTACTAAGTGAGACTATGATGACTATAGGAACCAGCTTCCAATCTCGTATCAACATTGGCATTGGAGATGCTGTTCCAGAAACAAAAGCATTGGCTAAAGGTGGTCCTTAGATCTTTTGAACGATTTCCTGTCGGAGGAAGATGTTAGCTTTATTTACATATGTATAGTAATTCATTGCATATGATAGATCTTAATGGATTTGAGTCCCTCAACTCCTGGCTGTTTCCTATATGTAAATAAAAACATAGAATAGCTGAAGCTGTTGTGCTATTGGAAAAGTATCTTGGTCATTAGTTCTTGCTCCAGTAAATTGTTCTTTCTTTTCACACTTGAAAATAATAGAGTGATGAGGGACTAACAAAGTTTGTGGTTTACATTGAGGTATATAGCAAATAAATACTTCCCTTAATACTCCAGTAAGTCCCAATACATTTAACTGATCACGGTTTACTACTTATTGTGTCTTGGTTAATGCTGAGATTTTGGGTCCGTTTATCATTTATTGCAAAAGCTGCATCGGATCATGAAATTATATATTTTATTCCTTCTCTCTACAGTGACCTTTTGTATTAGATTTAGAATAGGGGTTCCGTGTTCTTGAAGAAACCAGAGGTTTTAAGTTTAGAACTGTGATAATTCAATATATACCTTTCAATTAGCAAAAGTGTAATTTAACTGTTAACTATTTTGCTGTGTTAACTGTACCAAGTTGTTGACATATTAGCTTATGAATTTTCATAGGTTTACTAGATACTTTAGCGGGGGATATGCATAAAGGCATTAAGATTCAAACGAAGCATCTTGAGGCCTTGATTGAATTGCACAACATGACTGGGACCTTTGCGAGGAATATTCAACACTTATTTTCCGCTTCTGATATCCTAGTTTTAATGGATGTGCTGAAAGCTGTGTACTTGCCTTACGAATTGTTTAAACAGAGGTAAAAACTTATTTTAATTTGAAATATTTCAACTAAATTTGGCTGATTATGCCTTTTAGCACATTGCTCCATTGTTATTTAAGCATTGAGTGGGTCTATGGAAGAGAATGTTAACTTCATATCTCACAATGTCTCTAGAAGTAGAAATATAAAACAAGAGGAGCAGAAAGATAAATTTTAATAATCTCTTTTTTTTTTTTTTTTCTTTTGGTTTGTCATGAACATTGTCTGTATGTATGAAACCCTTTTACAATTCGTACAACAAATATCCAATTTTATCCTTAATCCATCTTACATCGAGTATGTCCTACAGGTATGGACAAATGGAGCGTGCCATCCTTTCCTCCGAGATTGCGGGAGTAGACTTAAGAGGAGCTGTTATTCGAGGGGTGGGAGCCCAAGGAGTTGAACTCAGTGAAACAGTTCGTAGGATGGAGGAGTCTATTCCTCAAATAATTATACTTCTTGAAGCAGCTGCAGAGAGATGCATCAGCTTCACTGGAGGTTCTGAGGCAGATGAACTGATTCTTGCCCTTGATGACATAATGTTACAATACATTTCCTCTCTGCAAGAAACACTTAAGTCACTGCGAACTGTCTGTGGTGTGGATTATGGAAGTGATAGTACTTTTAAGAAGGACACGGAGAAGAAGGATGGAAACCAAAATTCTCGGAGAGTTGATTTGATCTCAAATGAGGAGGAATGGTCCATAGTCCAAGGGGCATTGCAAATCCTGACAGTTGCAGATAGTTTGACAAGCAGATCTTCTGTATTTGAAGCATCTTTGAGAGCCACTCTTGCTAGATTGAGCACAACTCTATCTTTTTCTGCATTTGGTTCAGCTCTAGACCAAAACCAGACTATTAATAGTAGTGTAGAAGGGGAGCCATCTTTTGGCGGAAGGGCTGCCTTGGATATGGCAACACTGCGGTTGGTTGATGTGCCTGAGAAGGCCAGGAGACTCTTTAACCTTTTGAATCAGGTATTAGTTTTATTGTGGTCTCATTTTCTCTTTTCCTTTTGGTTTAGAAATGGATAGAAGGAATAGTTAATAGATTGTAAAATTGAAATTGGGAGGAACCTTAAAGAAATAATGATAGGAATAATGATAAGAATGTCTCACACAACCCAATCCTTTAAACACTCTTTGAATATTCCTTTCTCCCTCCTTTTCAGATTGTTCAATATTGTGATGATTTGACTATCCCTATCCTCCTTCCCTAGAATTGTAATTATTCACATTGATAAATATTATAATTTAGGAAATTAAGCAAGCAAGCTTCTGAAGTCAGTTCTTTAGGAATTGGTTTGCACATGCCCTTTGTTCTGTTTCCCTCCATCTACATGCTTTTGCCATAACCCTTTGTTTTGTAGTTATTGACATTGGTAAATTTTGTAATTAAAGAAATTAAATAAGCAATATTCTGAAATCAGAGTTCTTATGGAATTTGTTTGCACATGTGAAAATGGTTAACAGAAATTTAAACCACATTTAAAATTTTGTGCAAATATTGTTTTATATGAATACGATTCATTGATTTTTTAAGGCCATAAGATTGCATTGGTATTGTTCCTTAAGCTATGTGCTGACACACTTTGACAATTCACTTCGGACACTTCTTTCTCTTTATATTCTACTGAATTACATAAAATATCTTACTATTTGCAGTCTAAAGACCCCCGGTTTCACGCACTTCCCCTTGCATCTCAAAGAGTTGCAGCATTTGCAGACACGGTTAACGAACTCGTATATGATGTCCTCATATCCAAAGTGCGGCAACGCCTCAGTGATGTGTCCCGAATGTCAATTTGGTCATCGGTTGAGGAACAAGGAAGCTTTCCTCTCCCTACCTTCAGTGCTTATCCACAGTCCTATGTTACTAGTGTTGGTGAATATCTTCTTACTTTACCCCAACAACTGGAGCCACTTGCTGAGGGAATTAACAATGAAGTCAATGATGAAGCGCAGTTCTTTGCAACAGAATGGATGTTCAAGGTAACTAATAATATAAAGGAAGATCAAAGTTAAAAAAAGAATATCCCTTTTGTCTGCTGTTTGTTTAACCCTTTTCCAGAAACAAAAACAATAATTTTCGTTTTTAAAAACATCACGTTAAAATTGCTTGTGTTTGAGCTTCTAAAAAAAATAAGAATCAGATATCTCACTATTTTTTGAGACTACTAAGTTGCTTTTGAAAGAAACAACTAATATATAAGCCTTGATATCCCTTTTTAAACCATGAATCTCTTTTGTGTGTCCACATTAAATTACTAATGAAACGAACTTCTTTCCGTTGGTTCCTGTGAAATTTTAGGTTGCAGAGGGTGCTACTGCACTTTACATCGAGCAGTTGCGTGGGATTCAATACATTTCAGATCGTGGAGCACAGCAACTATCAGTTGATATTGAGTATCTTAGTAATGTGCTTTCTGCTCTATCAATGCCAATTCCTCCAGTTCTGGCTACATTCCAAAGTTGTCTTTCTTCTCCAAGAAACCAACTACAAGATCTTTTAAAGACAGATTCAGGACACCAACTTGATATGCCAACAGCAAACCTTGTTTGTAAGATGCGACGAGTGAATTTGGATTCATGAATGTTTCAAGCAATCGAGCCCATTCCACCCACTCTCTCTCCAGATATGTTTTTGCCTTGCAGAGGAGATTCTTTTACATCGGCAGTGCTTACACGCAGTTATTCGTCGTGTAAGTACACCTACTCTCATTGAACCTGTAACTAGTTGCAAAAGGGATATATATATGGTTGTTTCCTTCTCTTCCTTGTAACCCTTTGTTTGAAGCCAATCTTCCATCCCTTTTTGTATTTATGTGCAGAGATCTATAGTTTTATTCAAATAAGTTTAACAAACTATTTTAATTCTAAAAATATAAATAATATTCAAATAGAAACTGACCAGGCCTGCCACACGTTGTTTGGAGTGGATTCAGCGGGCTGAAAATAAATCTAACATGTGAGATTTTTAAGGCACAAGATTATGTGAAAATTTTATGGTCATTTTTTTGGTTTCACTTTCATCAATTAAATGTTAGCTAATTGATGCTATGTGAAACTATCATTAAAGTTAGTTTTATTTATTAATTATATTTCACATATGTATGCATGTAAGGAACCTTAGAGGCAATTTAAGTTATTTGACAGTTTGTAAAGAAAATATTTTTCTTTTCTTTTGGTGTACATTAAATATTATGGAGGTTGTCAAAAAATATTTGTCAAGAAGATTACACAGTTTTTTTATATAATACAATTTAGTTTTAATATATTTAAGGATAAAAAAAGTTGGCGTTTTTTTTTGGACTGAGGTGTGAATTTATTCTTTTAATTTATACCTCCAGATCCAAGTTTTCATATTCTTATTTGGAATATTCATATACTAATTTACTACTTTTAACCCTCTTAGTTCGAAATTTATTTTTCAAAACGTCATATTCGTCCACAACCAGAGAAATCTCAATATTTGTCCTGTTTTAAAACTCAACGTCACTTTCTATAATGTTTGTACAAAAAACTGAAGATAACTAGAAACTAACATTATGTGAAATAAAGAGTTGATAATTGATACTAAAGGTTTTTAAATTAATTTATAAAAATAAAAATATATGGTAAGATTTGTTAACAGATATAAACTAACAGAAATAAATGTTACTATAATATTTTATATATTTTATTTTTATTGTATCGATGAAATCTATTTTACAATTTTTATCATTATATGTTTCCCTGTTGCTTATTCTACTACTCGTTTGAGACTATATCTTAAAAAATGTCTAATAAAAAAATTTGAAATATAATAGAAGTACGTCAATAAATGTAACGGTTACAAATAATATGATATAAAATAAACTATCAATTATATATCGAAGTCTACTAGGGAAATAACTACATAAATATTGTAAAAAGAAAAAAAAGTTAAAATAAATAAAATAACTTAAAAACATTAGAAAAGTGATTATCATTTATCATTATCGATCTTAGGTAATTAAAAGGTAAATATAAAATTGTAAAATTCTATATTGACGTGAATACACAGTAGAACAAAGAAATATGTAATGAAGTCTTGCATAGTAAGTACTAATTATAAAAAATTAAATAATTTAATAAATATTTTAAGGATAAAAAAGAAACATTAAAATTAAAAAATTATAGTAAGTACTAATTATAAGCCGAAACAGTTTTTTACTTAGTAAGTGACATTAAAAAACTGAAAAGTCAAACTAAACATACCTACGGACTCTGTACAAAATACATATTTGAGTTTCGTTTTTTTTAGGTTACAAACTGTGATTAATTATATTAAATCCATTGAACTCATTTAACTACAAAATAAAAAATTCACGAATTTTAAATTGAAGTAATGTGATGAAAGACGTGGTTTGTGACAATTAAAAACATACTAGTAAAATGATTGAGTAAAAATTTATTGAGGTCACAATTTCGGAGTAATCACAGTAAAATAATAAAAGGTCAATTCAATCTAAAAGAAGTTAAGGGTGCTTTCTTGTCCAAATATAAATGACTAAAGGATAAGCTTTGGACAACTAATGGTTGAAAGAGCATATTGTAAGTTGAAACAGTTTCCAAGTATAATCCGAATTTTCATAAGTCGTAAAACAGTGTGCCTTATACTTATTCCAATGAATTCAAGAACAAAGTAAAGCAAAAGTTACTTAGAAATATAATTAAAATGTACCTTTTACTTAATACTCTATTCAATTCTTTATTTATATGAATACATAATTTATCAAAATCAATATTAATAGGTAGGTTAGAATGCAATGAGAAACTTCAAAAATCAATTATCACAAAACAACATCTACAATTGTATTTATTGGAAAGAATATCCCAATTTTTTTAACCAAAAATCACCACGCTCAACGTTGTTTTTTTCATCTTCAAGATATTTGCTAAAGCATACTGAAGTAAACAGTAACAAATCCGTAAACTATCAATTTAGCTCCAAAATACTGCCCACGGTCTTACAAATATTAAAGGTGGTGTTCAATAATCTTCCAAATATTTAAATATCCTTTAAATACGTTATGGGCCAAATAATATAAATATTAATACTTCAAAAGTTACTCAAATAATTTCAGACTTCACTCGAGAAAGTGTAATAATTTAAGGACAGAGTCCATGGTTCAATCAACTCAAAATTAGAACTCAAAGCTGCTTATCGATTTATCATTTTTTGATCCAAATAATCCTGTTAGCTTCTTTATTTGCGAAAACGTAGAAACTTTTGTATTTCTTCTAATTTGGATAACATTCCAAAACTTTAATGGATTATAATTATAAAGTCTACCACCCCCATAGCTAGGGGGGGAAATCTATCTTCATTTCACACTTATGATCTGTTAAATCATTCCATATCTTAACTTGGTATCAAACAAAAAAACAGAAGTCTGTAGAATAACAAAAATGTAAGAGGCTGGGTCATTTGCTCCAAAAATCGCTAATTTTATTTCCTTGAATTTTTACAATCTTTAAGATCGCAAGTTTGAATACTGACTCAAGTTCTAGGTTCATCAAGGATTGGGCTGCTATTTTGAATATAATAAAAAGCATATCCCTTTCTCCACATATAAAAAGAAAAAACAATAATTAGAGCTTAATTTGCATTTTGCCTCGTTTTTTATAACAAGAGGCAAGGGTTGTTTTCCTGCACGTATCTAGCTATCAAAGATCACAAGGAAACATGAGTTCCTGAACACCAAATTAAACGGTCTGACCCACAGATATGAGACAATTTACCTCCAATCACCCAGACAACAATGGAAGGACGTTTGTTCATGAAAGGAGAGATTCTGCATTCCACATCATCGAAAGTTTTTCATGCGAAAAGTAACAAGCAAAGACAACCAAATTCCTGTATATATGACAGTCATTCCATTTTCTATTCGAACACTCTGTAAGTCGCTACTTTTACAGAGGATGATTTGCCATCCTGTAATTACTTACCATTCCAAACCAGTTGCCAAATGGGTAAAAATAAACGTTTACTTATACTGGACTACATGAACTAATAATCTTTTTCGAATCGAAACCCCATATAAAGAACGAGAGCAGGAAACTATGGAATAAAAAATAATTCTCCATTCAGAATATGATGATATCGGATGATATCACACACCAAATATATTATAAATATGCTATGATACCATGGATTTGGGAGATAACTAACAACAGATTCAGTAAGGTTACCTATATCTTCTATACTGGTGCCTTCGGAATGTAGTTCAATGTCAAATTTCATGCCAGAATAAGCAGCATTTTTTAAACCTGTGTTGGTTTATATCAACTTAAGAAACAACGGTGATGAAACAGAAAAAGGAAAGGGGAAAGAAAACAAACATTTCTACGCTGAACAAATATCAATATATTTGTCGCAAGGTATAAGATTCACAAGTTACCTCAATACAAGAGAAAACCATCCCCCTCGGCAGCAATGACATTCATTCATGAAATTTTGTGTCTGACATCTTAAATCAATCAATTGATTCCCAGAAATGAGAAAAGAAAGACTACACACAATGCTTCAGAGATGAATCATCATAAATAACTTAAATCAAGGTGCAAAACAAATTGTAAGAGAAGTTACAACAGTGAAATACCTACCTCAACCCTTTTCTCCATTAATAATATTTGATGAAACGGAGATTCTACACTCTCAACAAAGCTCTGAGATGGGAAAAGTGAAAATTCACCCTTGATGATGAAAAAAAAAAAAAAAAATACTCAAGACTCCAAAAGCACATATTCATGTAAGTCTTGGGATATTAAAGACTACCTCTTTTAAATTCAAATTCTGATATCTATCAAGAAATTCCTCTAATTTGAGCAAATTGGACTTCAAGAAGATCTTCTGTAGCTATGCTTAACAGGAGAACGTGATCTGCTCCTATCACGGTACCTGTCTCTACCTCCATTTCGTCCATTCCTCAACCTATAATCTACTCCCCTTCCCCCGTCTCGGTAGCCTCTAACATCATGCTCCCTAGACCTTTCACGCTCCGAGTCTCTGTCCCTATATCTGTCCCGCTCCCTATTATGGTCTTTATCACGATGTCTATCCCTATCACTTGAATCACTCCGTCTCCTCCTCTCATGCTCCTTCTCCCTTTGTTTCCTCCGCTCTTCGGCCTCTTTTTCCCTGGCTAACTTTTCCTCGTCATTAGCTTTCTCCTTAGCGGCCTGAAAACAATACCAACATATATAAAGAAACATTTAATAATTGTTTTAGTGTTCAAATTAGTTCAAGACAACCAAACTCACCTTATACTCAGTTATGAAGTCACGAACCATGCCATAACCAACATGCTGCTTCCCTGTGACGTGTGACTGTGTCCTTTCTGCAGCATCATTTGCCACAAGAAAAGAACCACAAATTTCACATAGTGCCATCTTCTTCTCCTGACCAAGCATCAACACCTTATCATTTTGAGGTTGTGATAAAGCTGTCTTCTCAGCATTAAGTGTCTCCACCTGTAAAAGAGTAAGTCCCACCCAAAACGCCAAAGGTGCTTCAGATATGCCAGTGGTAAATCATTATAAGTTCAACTTGCATGCAAAGGAAAAAAGGTATTGCATATTGTTCAGCACCTTCCTCATAAGAGCTTCAGCTTCATCAACTTTCCCAGCTTCGCCAAGAGATTCAACTTGTTCAAGAAGGTTCTTTATTTTCTCCTCCACAACAGATAACTGCTCAGATTTTTCAGCTGTCAGAGGTGGGGGTGGTGCTGGCTCCACCTCTTGAGCAAGGCGCTCTCGTCCCCGTCTTACTCTTCTATCTAAGTCCATCACCTGTGATTATTGCAGAAAATATGAGGAATGGTTCATCAAGATACAAACAAGAGTAAATTTCTGAGTTTTGGGAGGGAAGGACAGCAGGTAGGTAACCTACCAATTTCTCACAAAATTGAGCAAGTTCGGCTTCAAATTTGGGTACATATGCATCATGTCTTGGAGACTTCTCAAAACTGAAGTCAGCAATAGAGTAAAGTTCATTAAATCTAAAACTCTATAATATATTATGTAATAACCTAAACAATGCACTGAGACTTGTGCTTTCATTTATCAGCATCTTATCATCAAATGCACACATGACAAATTAAAATCAGCAAAGGAGAGTAAACTTGAAACAGAAGCAACTTCAGTAAGATCCGTGTTGAACAACACGACACACAATAACACCAATTGAAGCAGAAATCGTAAAGCCTACATTGAATATGATAATATAAACTGAAACAGATTTTTATAGTACTAGGGTCCACTTTTAAACGAAATTTTACCAGCAGCACGATACTAAACAAACTTCAACACATCACTATAATATTAACAGCAGCGAAATTTTCGTGGTAGAGCCACAACAGAAACCACTACCTAAAATTAGAAATGATAGACAATTACAACTTCATACAGGCACGTCTAAAAATTAGAAAATGTAACAGTTTTTGCACTGATTTGTTCCCAAATATCTGCAGCAAGACCAAAGAAGTTCTATACAGCTCATCAATATAGACCACAAAACCTAAATTACATAAAAACAAATTTATTTGTTCACCTTTCTTTCAATTTTGGGTCGTGAATTCTTGGGCAAGCACCTGAATCAAAATTAAACGCAAATTAAGTAGAAGGAAGAATAATGAAATCCAACCGCAGCCATCACAATAAAGAAGATCCCCATCAAGTTGACGAGGGAATTCAATTCAATAGGCATATTTCTTTACTTAAGAATTCATCAACTATTCTCAGTCAAAGCTCAATAATCTTATCTTCTTCTAAAAAGCACTCTAAAACGAATCAGTCGCAACAATCTAATAGATGAAGTAACAGTGTAGTTGAATTGACATCGAGAAACGACAGAGAATCGAAATTGAATTAGCCGTGATAGAATTGATTAAACGCACCGAGATCACTGCGCGTGTTGACGAAGAGATCGTGAGGGCAAAAGCGCACCATGTAGAATCCACACACTTCCTTGTCGTCCCAAGTAACTTCCTTGTACCCCTTTCTCTCTTCCTCCGTCAAGTTGCGCGCTAAGAAATTCACCACAGTAACAACAAAACAGAACAACTTAATCAATTTTAGAGTATTGGGATTCGTGATTTACAATGCGATAAACAGAAACGTACCTGCACCCATGAGTTCGTCGAGCAAAGCTCTCTGCGCGTCCATGATGAATTGAAGAGAAGATGTAACCCTAATTCGAAAAATTTGTTCTCGAAATTGGAATGGGGAAGGAAGTGTTAAGAAGAAAGGATTGCGAATTTCGTTTATAGGGTAGGGTTTGTGGGTGCCGTGAACACTAGTTAAATGGATAGTTACCACTTTCCTTCATCTTTTTCTGTTTTCCTTTTTTTTTTTTTCTAATTTTCTACTCATGAAAATTTAAATATTTACTACAAAATTCAATAATAACAAATTATAGTAATTTTATATGAGTGCCAATACAGAATATTTTCATAAAATTATTAGTAGAAAATATCTATAATGATTAAAAGATTAAGTAAAAACTTGATTATAATATACATTTTATAAAATATAACATTTTTTAATTTAAATTTCGAAAACTCAATAGATGAAATTTTTTAATATTGGAAAGGATAATTTTTTTAAATTTAAATGAATATTATAAATTTAGAAGATTTAAAAGAATCTTATGAAATTATAGTAATTTTTTATGAGTACCAATACATAATATTTCCATAAAATTATTAGTAAACATTACGTGTAACGGTTAAAAGATTAAGTAAAAACTTGATATAATATACATTTTCTAAGAGAATTTTGGAATATGTTTTTATATGATATAATGTCAAATTTCATCTATAAATATGTTTTTGTCTCTTGAATTTTAGAATTAGTTGATTTTAAAAATTTGGACTAATTTAGTCATTTATATTTTTAAATATGTGAATTTAGTTCTTTTAATCAAATTTTGTTAAATTTATTTAACATTTCCAACATTTTTTTCATATAGTATTTAGCTTAATACTAAAACAAAAATGTGTCAAATAATATAAAAAACTTAAATATAATCCTGAAATGCATACAAAACATTAAATAAACCTTAACAAAATTAGATTAAAAGGATTAAATCTACGTATTTCGAAAGATGAAAAATTAAATTGATCTAAAATTTTAAAATGGACTAATTTCAAAATTAACTGAAAGTTAATGGACAAAAACATATTTAACTCAATAAATAATTTTATTTATGGTTTATTCAGTGTAACAGTGCATTTAGTAATTGTCAAGGATTATGTTGACTTATTTCGATTTCGTTAAAAAAATATTTTTAGAAGATAAATTACAATATCATTTATTAATTATATATATATATATATAATTGTTATTATTAAAATAAAAAATTAATTATTGTAATTATTATTAAACTTACGATGTTATTAAATTTATAAAAAGATATATTCTTAAAAAATAATTACATACAAAATAGATGCAAAATTAAAGGATAAAATGATTAATAAAATAAATTATATTAATAAAAATAAAATCTGAAATGTGTATAAAATACAATTTATTTCTTATAGATGTATATAGGTTTCGGGTTTATTATACCTTTTTGTCAAAAGAAAAAAAAATGTTTCTTCATTATAAACCAGTCAAATTATTTATTAGCAATATTAGGTAATCCACATCTTGCTTAATAGGGAAATTATCTACATTTAAGTATTCATTAATTTGAACTGTTAAAAAAAGTTTGAATGATATATTTCCATATGTACATTTTAAATTAAATTTTATCAAAATGAAATATGACTTATCAAAATTTATTGAGGTAAAGTATGAGTCATTTAATTTGTTTCATATAGATTTTATTTACTATAGTTGAAAATATTCACATAATCTTTCTTTTTCTTTCTCTGGTTGCACAAAATAGATATGAAACAGAAAGACAAATACATATTAATACAAAAATAAGGTTATCAAATTAATCTCTTCGAAATTTTATATTAATTTAGTCCTTCATCTTTAAAAATACGTGAATTTAGTTATTCTTAAACAATTTTGTTAAGTTTATTTGACATTTTAAACGCATTTTATGGTAATATTTGAGTTAACATTAAAGCTGGAATGTGTCAAACGATATAAACAATTCAAATACTATAATGAAATACGCTTAAAACGTGAGATAAACTTAACCAAATTTGGTTAAAAGAACTAAATTAACGTATTTCTCAAGACAAAGGACTAGATCCGTAAGAGTTTTGAAAATAAAATGACTAATTCCAAATTAATTTCACTGAAACTAAAGATAAAAAATATATTTAACCCGTTAAAAAATATAAGTATTAATAAATACATTTATTATAATTGAAACGGAGAAAATAGTTAAATTGAGAACAAATTAAAAATAAGGGATAAATATTTTCTTAAGATGAGATCAGAGAACAATAGAAGCATGTACACGTAGCCATAAATAAGCAGAAGAATAAGAACAAAAAAAGTGTCTTAATAAATGCTCACAAAATTCCAACGACACCAAAAAAAATGAATGGTGGCACGAAGTAAAACAAAGTGTAACCACAAGCGTCTCTTATCCAAAAACCAGCTTCATCTGTGACTAAAGTTAACATTTTCTGCACAACCAAACACAAACTTCTCTCCCTGTTTCATGAACACTGAGCCACATCGCCACCATGAATGACTCGGTGGACAAACTCGTTATCTTCCTAGCGAAGAGAGATGGCATTGACAAGCTGGTGAAGACGTTCCAGTACGTGTCGAAGCTCGTGAACTGGCACGTGGAAGCCACGAGCCCTGACATTTCGAAGAGGTTCAAGCAATGGGAAGTGGCGTCAGGACTCAGCAGAAAAGCCTTCAGAACCGGAAGGTTTCTCACCGGCTTCAACGTTCTCCGCAGAAACCCTGGTTCCACCGTTTCGCTGAGGTTGCTCGCGGTGCTTGCGAATGCGGGAGAGATGGTGTATTTCTTCTTCGACCACTTTCTTTGGCTGGCGAGAATTGGGACCATTGATGCAAACCTGGCTAAGAGGATGAGCTTCATATCAGCGTTTGGTGAGTCTGTGGGGTATGTTTTCTTCATCATATCTGATTTCATTATGCTGAGAAAAGGGGTGAAGGCAGAGAGAACGTTGAGAAGCAGCAAGGAGAAATCAGTGGAAGAAGAGAAAAAGATTAACGAGATCAGAATCGATCGAATCATGAGGCTTATGGCTGTGGCTGCTAATGTTGCGGATTTGTTCATAGCTGTAGCAGAGATTGAACCGAACCCCTTCTGCAACCACACTGTTACTCTTGGCATTAGTGGCTTGGTTTCTGCTTGGGCTGGTTGGTATAGAAACTGGCCTTCGTAAACATGTTTCAGTTCATTCCAATAGCATGCTGTAATTTGTTACGTCTAAATAAATACTTTGATTAATTACATGCTTTTTCTTATCATCATCATCTTCAAGTTCAATTGTAAAAGTCTGGCCTAAAAACAGTGTTTCTGTGTGGTGGTGGATAGAATCACGAGGCACAGATTATGTACTCACATATCAGCTTGAGTTCGCGATAACGATAACACAATACTGCCACTCACTAGTAGTATTAACTTGGTAAATTATTGAAAATCCATTTCTAAACAAAAAAAAAATCTGAAAATTAATTACTGATGATTTTTGAGTTGGATCATAGAGTTTGGGAATAAAAGAAGAAGCAAAAAAGAAACTTGTACTTTATGGCTAATGGAGATCCTTGGACAGACAATCCGTCAGGCGGTTTAAGGATAAGCGTCGAAGATCATCCGTTATAGGTGGATAATCCCTTGGATTGTTGATGTTGCAATATCTCCATAGTGATTTGAGGGAGCTTACGACCGAACTGCCACGTCGTTCATTCCGGTGAAATTTTGTCGTCATAATACAATTATGGGGACCTCTGCCAAGACGCACAACCCCGATCGGGCGGCTGCACAAAAAAACTAAGTCACTAAGTTAAAAATAAATTACAATAACAAGTCAATAATCAAGTTTAGAAAACAATTAAGCCATGATTAAGAAAACCCTAATCATGGACTAATGTCAAAAACGATAAATAAGAGCTCAAATTAAGTTGGTAGAAACTTTTGTTTCACATTTATTATAATATTAATTGCACTTACTCATAAAAATTTTAACTAACTTAAACATTTGAGCTTTATAAATAGGTATTCTGAGCGTCTAACAACCGAGTGTGTGAAAACTAAAAGAAATAGACCAACAAAAAGAGAGAGATCGAAAGATAAAAAAGTTATACAAAAATAATTTAAAAACAAATTGAGTGTTAAAAATAAGTGCTTTATTCTTATACCCGAAACAAAACTAAAACCAGAAGTCTCTTCTCTTCGATCTCGACTTAGCAACTCTTTCATTGCTGCTAATGTGACAGAGTATATGTCACAAAATTGCAGTTGAATCTGCGACATGTAATAGAACATCTTGATTTAATTTTATCAATGTTAATGTCATGCATTTATAGTTCTGATTAATTTATATAGTTAATTGTGACGAAGGACCAGTTTAAAGAGAAATTAATAAAACTGGTTTACGTGAAAATTGACAGTCACATAATATTTATTGTATTTAATAAATTATAAAGATTCAACTGTCAGCTGTTAATGTGATTTACGATGTACGAAAGGCGTATTCTAAATAACTTAAGTCAAATATAACTCATCTATATAAAAAAAAATAGAAAACCTTATTTTAGGACTGTTTTAGATTTTTTTTTTCATTAAAAATGACTTCCTGTAAAAAATATGTATTTAAAAAAATATTTTTAATAGACTAAAAATTAAAATTTGTCTTTATTTTTGAAATATTTTGATTTTAAAATTTAGGAATAAATGATATAAATGTTTAAATCGTCGATTTTCGTGAATTTATGGAAAGAGAACAAATTTCATTGCACGTAGATTTAGGAAATAAATATATACCTAACCAAAAATATAAATAGATCGGCTATTTTAAATTTTTCTGAAAAACATAATAAAATTATTTCAATATTTATCGACATATTTCTTTTTTTTTTTAAAGAAAAAAGAAATTTACCGGCGATAAAAGAAAGGCATGACAGAGGAAGGTTGACTAGAGTGAGCAGCGTTCCAACGCTGTTTCCTTTCTTTTCTTCTTCCAAGTCCTAGACGAGATCTAGAACCTCGTTGTTGTGTTGCTCCGAAATTCTTCAGATCTTGTCCGTTTTCTGGCTCTGCTATATCGGCGTCTAAACTGCGTCGTTTGGCGGTGATAATCGTGGAATTGGGGAAATGGAAGAACGGAAGCAATCTCGTTATGTGAAATTGACCAAAGATCAGACACCTCTCGAAGAAATTACCCCTGGCGAACTCAATCAGCCAATTCAGGTTCCTCAGGTAACGCTTCCACTTATTCTCTCAATTAATCCTTTTATTCCCAAATTTGCATGTGTAACGATTACGGGGAAACCGTGTTCAAGGGTTCTTCACTGGTTCTGTTCCATTCTACTGCAAGTGAAGAAATCACGAAGGGGATAAATGCTCTGTTTTGTTAATTAGTTTGCAATTGCAGTCATGCATGCACTCTCTGTCAAATGCCCTTCACTTCCTTTTGTTTTAGGCCTCATTCGTTAAACCTTCACTCCTTTCTTTTTAATTTGTCCGGTGTTTTACATTGTACGCTCTGAATTCCTTTGCTAGGGTGGAATTGAATCTGGGAACCGCAAACGTGGATCAACCCCACAATTAAATCATTGAAACTCCAATTAAATTGTATACCTGTGTTTAGCGAGATATTGGATCGTTTTAGAATAGTTTAATACTTAACATTCTTACTTTGCACCATATGATAACTTCGTGCAGATTGTAATTTTTGTTGATTTGACTGTTTAGTTATAGTGTAAATCTTATAAAGTTAGGCGTTGATAGAACGATTTATTTTGATATATTTAAAATGTATCATCGTGTTAATCTTAATTTATGATGAATTTCTAAATCATTTTAGATTGATCTGTGTATGAATTTCAGTTGGATGTTCGCAAGTGCCCTGAATGTAGACAGCCGCTACCTGAAAGTTATGCACCTCCTGCAGATGAACCTTGGATGACTGGGATCTTTGGATGTGCTGAAGACAGAGAAAGCTGTAAGTTAATGCATGACGAAGCTCTCAAATTGTACTAGTATTGGGATGGTAGCTATGATGTATTCTAGATTAGTCAACTGAGGATTTTGGAGTGGTCATCGTGTCATGTGAATAGCCTCCATGCGTTTTCCTTTTTTCTTTTGCCAACATAAATGTTTCTAATTCATGCGATTTAAACTTAACTATATAAGGCTAGAATGCAGATCCTTGAATTCATTTAATGCTAACTAGTTGTCTTGCCTGATACTAAAATCAAGAGTGAGCATCAGTATCACATAATTTTTTATAGACTTCCTTTGACCAAGTTGTTCTCTTTCAATCAAAGTATCTTCAATATATGTATGGTTGGGCTATGCTTTAAACTTCAATGTGAAGGAGTTTGCATGTTGCTGATATTTAACATACTATAGTGGAAAGCTGCTACCTTTTACATGTTTTTGGTCTTCATTACAGGCTTGACTGGACTGTTTTGTCCTTGTGTATTATTTGGGCGCAATGTAGAAAGATTGAAGGAAGACACTCCTTGGACTGGGCCGTGCATTTGTCATGCCATTTTTATTGAAGGTGGCATTTCTCTGGCAATAGCAACTGCAGCTGCAACTTCCTTCTTTCCTGCTGTTGACCCAGGGACTGTATGTCTCATTGTTGAGGGTTTATTTTTTACATGGTGGATGTGTGGCATTCACACTGGTCAAGTGCGGCAATCCTTACAGAAGAAATATCACTTGAAGGTATATATATATCTTGAAAATATCTTTTCATCAGGACAAATGGTCGAGTTAAATATGGAATGGTCTATATCTGATATCCCTCTACTAGTTATTAGATTTGCTTCAGATTTGTAACGTAGAATCAGGGCGGGTAAAAATCATGTCCTTGAGGAGTTTATTCTGTTTCAAAACCTGCTTTTAATATCTTTTTGAACTATATGCTGACAAGGCAATTTTTATGGAAGTGGATGCATATTTTGAACTACACCATGTGGACCTGCTATCTCCAATAGAAGTAGCTAACCATGAAATCTTGAAAAACTTGTAGAATACGGGACACGTGATCTCTTCCCTATTTGATGTAACTGGTAGAACTGCTCTTCCTTGTTTTTCAATGATGGTATTTGTCATTCGGGACAATTTCTTTAGACATTTTGCGTCGGTTACGAGAACAGCGCCATGCTAACTTGGGGGTAGGAACCTCGACCTTAGGCAAGCACCACAAGATCAAAAGCCTAATGGCTGTGATCGGCACAGTGGAAGATTTCAGATGGTCAAATTCAGTCCATATAGCATTTGTTGTGTTTCTTAGAAACTCAATAGTGGCGCATACATGATTTAGTTGATTCTTTCCTGTGTTTTTTCCTTTGATTTTTAATTTTATATGTTTTATGATTGCAGAATTCACCGTGTAATGCATGTTGTGTGCATTGCTGCCTCCACTGGTGTGCCTTGTGTCAAGAACACAGGGAGATGAATGGAAGGCTCTCAGACAACATGTTTTCAGAAATGACCGTTGTAAACCCTCCTCCCGTTCAAGTGATGACGAGATCTACAGATGAGAAGGAAACTGCTGAAACATCTTCACCCAACAACAGCGACCACACTGATTTGGAGATACAGGCTGTATAAGGCATAGCATTGTTAATATCATGAGGTTGAGGATACCATGCGTTCTTAATAGAGATTTTTTTTTTTCTTTTGACCTTTTACTGGAGTTCTTTCTTCCTGCTTCATTGGACGATTCACATGTAGGTTTATCACATAAACACAACTTTTTTCGGCTTTATACAGCCTAATTATACCGAATCCTTAGTTATAGATTTCTTTTCCAGCCTAATTATACTGCCAGTGTCTTTCTTTTTACCTTTTTTTTTTCGGTTTATTTTTCGTATTTATTTCTTACAGTCAAGATGTTAAGGGCTGAATTATTTTTTAAAAGAATCAGCTTCTAATCGATCATTCTGGTGGAGTACTAAAATATAGCTTATATGTTGAATTTATTTATGAACAGAAACCGGGAATTGGTTCCAAGAACACTGAAACCTGCCAATAAACATCATGTTTGCATGTGACTCATCCAATGTATCGGATGTATGATAAAACAAAAACTAAACATAAAAAATTCTTTAAAGTATTAGTAATATGAATTAAACATTTTGCAATTATGTTTCATTTATTTAAAATTTAATATTTAATATACATAAAATCATAAAAAATGTTTGATGAAATAACCATTAGGACCAGTTCATCGGGTAGTTGCGACTTATAATCCTCACTGGTTATTAAATATTCTAAAACATAATTATGTGATCAGGGCGGCGGTGAAAGATTATTAAGCGTAACCATTAAACGTAACCACTGATTGTAATTAATATTATCCTTGTCTTCTGTTCTGTGTCGTGTTTATCCATATCCCATTTTTATTACGCATCATCTTGAAGTTTACCAGAAATAATCCAAGAGATAATAAACAAATATAGGTACTCATCTTAGCAAAATGGTTGAAGTCGTATTAAGATTCTGGTCGCCATTTATTTATAAACAAGATAAAAAGATTACAAGCAACTCATGAATAAATAAAAAGAAAACAAAAATATGGTGGTCATTATCCACAGCTAAAGGAATTTGTGTGGGCGTTGACTGTGCCAACAGGGATCACAGTAAGGGGCTTGGCAAATCCAATCATTCTTCTTCTTTCCCCGTTTCGTGAGAAAATTGATAGAGGAAGAAGCTATGGGAGACGACGACGTATTCTACGGCAACGATGACCACAGAGAAATGAACGATGATGGCATGTATAAAGAGGATGTGATTGAATCGATGAGAAAAGAACTCGAGTCCAAAGACCTGAAGCGCAGAAGGAAAAACCGCTGCTACTCCTTCTTCCTTTCATGCTTAGAGTTCTTCACACTCCTCCGTGGCTTCATCAACTTCTGACATTCATTCTTCACTTCCCTTCATCCACTGTAAATACTTTCTGCTTTTCATTTTCTTACTTTCCATTCGCAATCTTTAGATCATACACTGTAAATTACTTAGTTAGGTTTGGATTCTGTTTTTCTGTTTTCTTCTCTGTTCATCAATTCCTCTGCCTCGCAACCTAAATCCATCCTTTTGTACTATTTCTCGTTTGATCTAGCCGCAATAATTATAGGAATTACTCATTATCATTGTTTAATTATGAACATGAATGATTATTAGATTATTAATCTTCTACCTGTTTAAAAGATATTACTAGATCACACTATTCATAATAACTAATTTTGACCATACCTGGTGAAATGTGTAGATTTCAATAATTATTATACTAAAATAAATAATAATTAAATATTTTTGTAAATATATACATTATTATTACCCGTACATGTTACACGCATGATAAAATCTAAAAACTAAGATACTATTATCTTTTTTAATCATGTTATCTTTTAATTTAGATAAAAAATACAATTTAAATTACCTTGTAAAGATAATACAGTGATAGGATTTGTGTATTTTTTTTTTCATAAATCAAGCTAGATTCTGTTTCGTTCAAAGTTTTTTTCAGTTAAGATTTTTCTTATCATTTGTCTACAAAAAGATTTCATAAAGCCATATAAATATCAGTATGAGGAATGACGCTGAGAGTGGAAAGAAGATCAAATCGAGAAGTGCGAAGAAGAAGATCACACGAGAGGTGCGAAGAAGAAGATCACACGAGAAGTGCGAGGGTTTTGTGATAGAAGCATGTCGTGGAAGAGGAGAAAGCTGAATGTGTGTGAAGAATACGTGGGAGACGTGTTCTTTGGGAACGACGATCACAGTGAACTAAACAATTATATGTATAAAGAGGACGTGATTGAATCGGTGAGAAGAGAAAGGGAATTAAAAGAACTCAGGAAGAGAGAAAAAAAACGCAGAAGCTCCTACTTCGGTCAATGCTTCGACTTCTTCGCGCTTCTCCGAGCTCTCTTCCACCTCTGAGCCATGTTTATACTGTGAGTGATAGGTGCTTTTCAGATTCTTAATTTTGAGATCGCGTCATCATCTCAAGTTTTTGACACAGAAAACTAATTAGAGAATCAAAATTTTGTGAAACTTACTTTAAATTCTTTAATGTATACAAGTTTAACTCATTTTTATCGCTATCATACATTGTTTTTCTTTTTCTATTTTGCTGTTCCTCCATAGCATCGTTCATAAAACTGTGTTTCGTGTAAGTGAAAATCACCCATGGTGCTGTGAGATTGATTAGCTTATGCTTAGGCTTAACCTAATTTTTTTATTACAAACGTCAAAAATTATTGTTCAAGTTTGTTCCATTGATAATTTCGAGGCTGTTGACGGTGAAGGGAATTAATTCTTGTTTTATAATTATTAACACCTCGTTTAAGATATTCAAAAAAATAGTATGATTTTTAAAATATTAGTTTGATTTACTGAGCTAACGTCCTTGAACTCTAAAAAAAAAATAGTGAGTATAAATAAAGTGAATAATTGCAAGAATAAAATAACGAAAAGATAAACATTTGGAGTAAATACAATGTACTAACAAAACTACTCGCGTAAATTCTCTTTGAAAAACCTCAACATTTGTTTATTGCGTATTTATATTCACTTTTTTTTCTTATTATAACAAAATTTATTAAATTATTTATATTATTAATCAGATTTTTTAATACACAATTTGTTTTTTAATGTTATATTATATTATTTTTTAAATTTAAATAATTACTCATAATAACAAACTATTTACGTAATAAAATAACTATTTATAGTAAAGTTATTTATTTTTATATATATATATATATATATATATATATATATATATATATATATATATTACAAGATAACATGATTAAAATAGGTATTGTTTCTATTTTATGAAAATTTTTTACATGGATTAAATATAAATATATCTAGGATTAAGTATGTTTTTAGTCCATCAACTTTGATCCAAAATTGGAATTTGTCTTTGGTCAAAATTTTGATAAATTTTGGTTCTAAACTTTAAAATTTTTAAAAATTGAATGGATATAATCATTTTAACCCAATTTTGTTATTTTTTTTTTTTAGGTTTTGAATGCATTCCTCCTTAAATATTGAGTCGAAAATGTGTCAAATAGCATAAACAACTCCAATATTAACATGAAATACATTCGACATGTTGAAGATAGTCAACGTAATTGAGTTAAAAAGAATATATTCATTCATTTTTAAAGTTTAGGAACCAAAATTTATTAAAGTTTCGACTAGTGATGAATTTTAATTTTTGACCACAGTTCAGAGACTAAAAACATACTTAACCCATATAACTAATATTAAACTTTTTAAGATAAGATATAATAGTTAAAATAAAATTTCTTAAAAAATAAAGATATTCAAACTTTCATCCTCTTAATTATTAAACAAAATTATAAAAATATGTGTAAATATCTTTATTTGAATACTACAATTATTGAAATTTATTTTATTTTGTATGATAAAATTGATTTATCTCATTTTTAGTATCCCGAATATGCATATAACTATATTTAAAATAAAAAGATACGAATTAACACAATTTCACTGTCACTTGTGAATAAATAAAAGTATAAATCAACAATATTGTAAAAGGCATTTTCCAACAATCTTATTTGCAAAACTTGTAGAATGGAAAAAATAAGAAAATAAATCAACAAAATTTTAAAATTAAAAAATGAGAAAACTTACTAGTTATAATTTATGAATAAACTTATAATCGAAAATACCATTTTACTGAGAAAATGGACCTACTTGATATGGATTGTACTGTTTATATCAATTAAAAAAATTATATACAACGTACTTGTATATTTTCTTCTTCAGAAATACCCCTACGAAGTAAACTGTTAAAATTATTAATTAATTTATTTTATGATAATTATCTTCCGGATTATTTTATATATACTAAGAGAAACTCGTCAACGATGAATAATAATAATATTCAACAAATGAATATATGCGACTTTCATGAACATAGTTAACATAACATGGTGAGAAAATTGAAGCTATACATATGTACCAAAGTCATCCGTTGAATCCAATAATTTTGTGTTTTATAAAAATTATTTGATCATCAACATGTCACGAAATTATATCACTATTAATACAAAATTAGAATGGGGAAAAAAAAATACAAAGATAACATTATTTTTATTAATTTTATTAAATAAAAGGTTGTAAGTTTAATTCATCCACTAACCATTTGAAAATTTAAGGATGATTTGGTGGATTTGTACAATAGAGTGACATATCGTGAATTCAACTTCTCTGAAAAAGGAAAAAAAAAAAATTCTAACAATCAATATTGATGATAAAAAAATTAAATAAAAATATTTTTCCAATGTACATTGATATGATTAAAAAATATAATTGTATTAAAAAGGATCAGGCAGTTGGATGAGGTATTTTAATTTGTTTAGTTTAGAATCAAATATTTCATAACTTTCTTTTAAATTTTTAAAAAATATTTTGCGTATTAATAAAATTTAATATATAATAATATATAAAAAGAATATTCTTCAGTTTTATCTTTAATTTTTATTTTTAAAAATAATTATTTTATAAATAATTTATTTTTAACTGGTATTTTAAAAACATCTTTTATTTTTAACTGGTATTTTAAAAACATCTTTTATTTTTAACAATTAATTTAAAAACATCTTTTATATACATTAATTTTCTAATTTTATATTTAACAACTATTTTAAAAATTTATTATATATTTTTTATTAATTTTAAAAATTGAAAAATACGAACACATTTAACATGTAAATCGAATAACATGTTTTTTTAACTATCAAAAGTAATATTAAACATTATTTTCCTTCGAATCATAATAAAACTCCTTTTGTCAGTAATTTTTCTTTTCATACAATAATGTGTAATTTATTCTTTATGGTGAAATACGAAACAGCATGTCACACACAAAAGTTAATGACTATTAAATAAAATTACTGTCTATAATATAATAAAATTAAAAATAAATTTCAAAAAATTCATACGTGTTTCCTTTATTTAAACGCCTAAAACTAATATAATAATACTAATGTAAAATATTTTTGTTATTTTATTTATTTTAATTAGTTTACTATATTCAAATAGTTGAATTAAACGCAGTCGTTTTCTTTCTTTAGCATTTATCACTAAACTGCAATTGATTTCTATCTTCTATAGAAGCTTTTTTATTTCAACGCTATTCCCTGTATCGAGTTCGCTCGCAAAACCTCAGCAAAAATGGCGCTTAAAACCCTATCCACTACTTTCCTCTCACCTCTTTCTCTTTCCAAATCCAAATTTCCGCAACATTTACTCACCACCAAGCCTGGCCTCATTCTCTGCGAATTCTCGCGCTCTCAGAAATCGCGTTTGCCCGCCGACGAGTCGGAAGGCATCGGCGCCGCCGCTCCGTCGCCCGGCGAGAAGTTTCTCGAACGCCAACAGTCGTACGAAGCTGCCAAGCTCATCCTTAAAGAAAACAAGAAGAGGAAAAAGAAGAAAGATAACGCTGTAAAAGCTTCTCGAAACGTCGCTTCCTGCTACGGCTGCGGCGCTCCGTTGCACACTTCCGATGCCGTCGCCCCTGGCTACGTTGATCCTGAAACCTATGAATTGGTATTGCTTCAATCTTATTGCAATTTGGAGCGTCATTATGCATTGGCACACTGATTGCGTGTTTGTGTTGCAGAAGAAGAAACACCACCAGCTTAGAACCGTTCTGTGTAGACGGTGCCAGCTTTTGTCGCACGGCGAGATGATAACTGCCGTCGGAGGACACGGAGGATACCCTGGCGGTAAATTATTCGTTACCGCTGAAGAGCTTCGAGAGAAGTTGTCTCACTTGCGTCACGAGAAAGCTCTTATTGTCAAACTGGTAAACAAGTTGTTTAATTCGATAGACTGAATAATGACCTTAAGAAGCTAGAATTGATTAGACATAGGATTCCGTTGTGTAATGCTTTGCAATTGTATTTACCTTAGGTATTTTATAATTTTTGTTCTGAGGAAGCATTAGTTTAATTAATGGATGGATTCTTAATGAAATTTACATTCAGTTTATTTTTAGTTTTTAGAAAAAGAGAAGCTCGTAGCATAAAGTGCAATCTGGAGAAAATTTTAAATTTTAAGTATGACTATCGCGTGAAAGCTAATTTTTAGCAACTAGACGGTGGATGGTTGATAAACACTGCTTTGTACCTGTATGTTTAATCAGTTGTACCTTCTGACTTGACTTTGGATGCCGAGAATATCTGATAAATAATCAAGGTTATGCAAACAAATTGGTGGTATACGTTAAAATACGCTCTCATTTCATCCAACATAAGAACTTGTCACATAAGATATTTCACTTATCATAGAAGATTTCATTTATTCTGCTATGGTTCAAGTGTTTTTTGTTTACATCAAATTAATGGCAATGAATGAAAGGAATGAAGCTTCTTCTAACTTGTCAAAGTAACCCCTGCTAGGTTGATATTGTTGACTTCAATGGCAGTTTTTTGTCTCGTGTTCGAGATCTTGCCGGTTCTAACCCAATTATACTGGTGGTAACTAAGGTAATGATATACATGCAGCTTATTATTGTTTTAATAAGAATTTTTCTTTAGCAAATGTATGAGGAGGCTTAAATTTAAAATATGTTGTCTTCATGTGTAATGTAATTTTCTTTGTAGGTTGATCTCCTTCCAAGAGATACTGATCTTAATTGTGTAGGGGATTGGGTTGTAGAGGCTACCATGAGAAAGAAGCTGAAGTAGGTATCTTCTATGTAATAATTTAATTATTTACTTAAGGTATTTGTAATTGGTGTAATTTTGTTCCATTATGTCGTATTAGAAGTTCAGAATAACAACGCATAGACAGCATACTTTTGATGTTAAGCATTGTTTTAGAATACAATCCGTATAATTTTGTTTTATTATGTGTGACTAAAGAAAACTTTATGGCCTAAGTTGAAAATTTTAACTTATCAAATTTCAAATGCTGATATTCATTGCAGTGTTCTCAGTGTTCATCTCACCAGTTCCAAATCATTGGTTGGAGTAACCGGAGTGATATCAGAAATCCAGAAAGAGAAGAAGGTTATTTTCTCCATTATCACCTTTTTCTTTTGTAACAGGTTTAAGAGGTTCTGTTGAGATGTGACTCACATCTAAAACGTCACCTTTTCTAAATTTAAATTTTACATCTAAGATGGCTTCAACTTTGTTATCCATATTTATGGGCGATGTTGATCCTTATTATTTGGTTCTAATTTGAAATGTTTTATTTTTTTAATTGAACTTCTATGCCGTAGGCTGCTATAGCTTTTAGACATTCTTGGAATAGGAAACGTGAGTGGGGTTCTCATTTTTTTTGTTTTTGTTTTTTCTGTTTTCAAAAGCATTAAAATCAATACCAACTACATTAATGATAATGAATTATTTATAAGTGATATAGTGATGATTTTTAGCAAAAGGAATGTCTACGATAAGAATGTTGAATTCCCTAGAACACTTGATATTTTTGAATTCCTGTGTCACTGTTTAATTTCTATTTCCTTATTTTTCTCTCTACTTATTTTTTTTTTTTTTTTGTGTAGGGAAGGGATGTTTACATTCTGGTAAGTCTACGAATTGGAAGTTTAATATTCTTAAGCAGGTGATGATTGACACATGAGCTCATGTTCCTACACTTGCGCCTTTATTGAATTCTCAATGGAATTTCTGTGCTTGTGATATCTCTGGTTTATCTCATGCATAAATTGAATGATTCAAGGGTTAAATTTCACTTGGTTCTTATTTGTTTTTCCTAATGTAAAACGTTTACCATTCTAAATTTCAGTTCAAAGTTTTGGAAGATGGTTGGTTTTATTGTTTCATTGATAATACAAATCTTAAATTTTCCTGATTCTGTGTGTTTTTGTGTAAAATTCTTTCTCCTTTGGTCATTAAGCTCCTAAATTCATCACTTTGACCTACACATCAATCAATTACAACATTTATTTTACAGGGTTCAGCTAATGTTGGAAAATCCGCCTTCATCAATGCTTTACTAAGTAAGTTATATGTCCACCCAAACCTAAATAGTAGGATTTGGTCTGTTCATTTTCAGTGATTGGAAAATTGATGTGAGTGTTAAATATATATTGCTTTAATTATGTTGAATTCCTGTGTTGCCCTACAGAGTTTGGTATTATTTTTTGCCTATATGGTCGTAGTGCTTTAACACTTCGATCCCTTGGATGCTGAACCATGCAAGCATTAGTTGTGTTAAAGTAGTACTAGTACCCAACAGGTTAAAACCATGCAGACTATACAAAACAATGTAGACTTGTACATATAATTTACACTATATTTCAGCTACTTTATGAATTATTTTTTCCTTTGGCTTGGTTTTTACACTGCTCAAATGACTCTGTTTAAATACAGTGTATGTTTTATAAAATTACCTCCCTTAATTATCTCTTGTTTTGTCTATAATTTAGGCAAATCAAATATTTACGTTTTTTCAGTTTTGACTTTTTAATATTTGGTGTCAGAAACAATGGCTATAAATGATCCGGTGGCCGCATCTGCACAAAGATACAAACCAATACAATCTGCAGTTCCGGGAACTACCTTAGGGCCAATTCAAATTAATGCTTTTCTAGGAGGAGGGGTATGTCATTCTGATAAATATATGGTTAAACTATTCAGCTGGTCCCTAAGGTATTTGAAATTTTTTAATTAACAACCATTGATTAGGTCCCCTTTATCTTGTAAATTTTGTGTAATTGGGTCTGTAGGGTTGTAAATCTGCCTTAAGTTTTCATTTTACGGTCTTTTTAAGTTGCTATACTAACTTAAGGGACCTCATTCCAAAATTTCTACAACATCAAAGACCCAATTATATATTTTTTAGTTTAGAAACCTAATTAAAAATTCTTAAATAGTTTAGGGACCTATTTATTCATTTATCCTCCAATATATAGGCAGTTATTTAATCTTATGATTATTTATTTATTAATTTGTTTATTTTTACAAAACTCATGCAGAAATTGTATGACACTCCTGGAGTTCATCTCCACCATAGGCAAACTGCAGTTGTTCAATCTGAAGATCTACCTTCCCTTGCTCCTCGGAGCCGACTGAGGGGAATTTCTTTCCCAGTATGTTATGTTCACAACTAGACATTCTACCATCATGGCTACTACTTACTTCATTCTTCTTGTTATTGGTAGAGGACTCCTGTGTCTGCGGACAATGTAGAGCAAGTAGCTTCCATAGAGAATGGCTTGAATGCATTTTCAGTTTTCTGGGGAGGTCTTGTTAGAATTGATTTGATGAAGGTTTTGATTATACACTTACAACTTTTGCATCTTGTCATACAACTATTTAATTTGCAATTGATTCCCTTTCCTTTTCTAAATAATTTCATCAGTCCTCATAATTTCAGGTTCTCCCAGAAACTTGTTTGACATTTTATGGGCCCAAGGGACTACAAATTCATATGGTACCCACAGAGCAAGCAGATGAGTTTTATCAGGTATTGTGATTCAATGTGTTTCGAGAAACCATTAGAGATTTAACTCAACACTGTTGCTTACATCTGGACATATAATTCGTGAAACGCATGACCTGTTTGTGGTTGCAAATTTGGTCAATTAAGTGTATGTTCAATCCTAAGAATCATCGGAAAAATAGTGTTGCTTCAGTTTTTCTATTGTAGTAAAAAAATTGAGAATGCGATTGCCACCAGTTTGTAGCTTTTCTGCTTCTGTTTACTTGAACATTATTCCTGAACAAAAGAACAGTTTTTGGTGCTAGCCGCTATAGTTTCATGTGTTTTGTCTAATTATTAGAGTAATTAGAAGTGAATAAGCTATATCAATTCTATAATGTTATATAGACCGCGTCAACATACTTAGGTGGAATTTATAACTACAACCAGTTGTGTATATGTAGAGTTGCAGTAGACTATGGAATTTTCTGCTGAATTATAAGGTTATGCATATTACCACACCTCTGACCTGGATGAGGGTTTTTCTTTATTGTCTCAGAAAGAACTTGGTGTTCTCTTGACTCCGCCAAGTGGAGGAGAAAATGTTGAGAGCTGGAAAGGACTTGAATCAGAACGTAAATTGCAAATAAAATTCGAAGATGTGGAAAGGTATGATCCCATGTTAGTTATGTAATTAGCAGCAGCTTTTAGAGGTAAAGTAAAAAAGGCTTTAATTTGGTATTCGAATTTTTAAACCTTGTTTATCTCATTCTTTCAATTGATTTATGTAATTTAAGCAACAAATGCTTTTATTTATGAATAGTTGTTAAATATGAATTCCTGGTTTTTGTTGTTGGGCAGACCAGCTTGTGATATAGCTATATCAGGTCTAGGGTGGTTTACTGTGGAGCCATTTGGTAGGTCACACAAAATCTCTCAATCAAAACCTGTTGAGACTACTGGGGAATTGATTTTGGTCGTGCGAGTCCCCAAACCTGTTGAGATTTTTGTGAGGCCACCGATACCGGTAGGCAAGGCTGGAGCAGAGTGGTACCAGTATGTAGAATTAACAGAGAAAGAAGAGGAAATGAGACCGAAATGGTACTTTTGAACTGAGTTGTTCTGTGTATTATTATTCTTTTTGAGGGAGCTGGGTAAATCCTCTTCGGATTTGATTCTTTCACCATTACCCAAATCTTCCGGCAACCCATTTTCCATGTGTCATTAACGTGATTAGTTTCTGAGTTGTACAACGAGGCCACCATCTCAGGGAATTTTAGCATAGCAGAGTTACGATATAGCAATGGATGGGTTTCAATCGAATTAAGATAGTGCCAATGAGATTGGTCATGATCTAGTAAAATTGATGGTTACAAAATTCAATCGATTACTTAAAAATAAAGATAAATATGTTTATATTTTTTAAATTTCAAAGCAAAATCAAAAATTGATATAGATCGGTTCTAAAATTAAGAATAGATAGATATATTAATTTATTAATGTTAAATTTTTTAAATTTTTTATTAATATTTAAACTAGAAAATATTAAATGATGTAAACAATTTAAATTTAAATTTTAAACCATTTAAATTTTAGTTTTAAACCATTTGACACTCTAAAAGTTATATGCTAAATAGAAACAAGATTGTTTTATCTATAACTGTGCTTATTTGGTATGAGTTCTTGTCTATATAATATTTACATTTCTCAAATGTTAAAATAGATGTACGTCTATGTATTTAATAAAGTAATACTCATCTTTTTATTTGAAATAAATGTTGACCTCCTTTTTTGGTATCTAAATAAATATATCGTTGGTCACTCTTATTTTTTAATACAAGTGATTTACTTCCCTTATTGTTGTAAGATAACATAATTTACTGAAACAAATTATGAAAATTAAAAATTAAAATTTTAAAATGTAAAAGTTAAGTAGTTTTTATAACAAAAGTTTAATATATATAATAATTAGACTATTCAAATTTTTTATATTTTAAAACTATAATTTTTGTAAACTTTATTTAAATTATTTGTAAATAAAATAAGGAAGCTATTAAAATATAAAGGGGCAAGTTATATTTATTATAGAGAAAAATGTTTATATAAAATTTAGACGAAAAGTGAATATTTTTTATTAAAAAAAAATTGACATCAAAGTGGGCAAGATTGTGGTTATGAAAAAGTAAGTATATTTTTTTCTAAAAAATATTAGAATATAATTTGAAATATACATGATACTTTCTTATATAAGAATGATTAATTTAATTCAGATAAAAAAACTGAGATATAACGAGAGCTCTAACTTTTACACGAAAAATGTGTAATGATTAAACTCAATTTTAAATACTTTAAACGATATTTTAAGGAGCTACACATAATTATGACACAATTATAAGATATTAATTAATTATATAGTAATTTCATCGTCAACCAATGTTAAACTATTTTAGGAACATCTTTTTAAGTAGTTATTATTTTTAATTGAATGATAATCTTTAAAACACTTGAAACATTATAACAAAGTTTTTATTCGAAGTATTAATTAAGACACGTTTAGTTTTTTTAAATATAAAACAGTTTTAAACTTCAATAACTTCAAATCTTAAAAAGACATCTGAAAATTCTAAAATGTTTACTTTTACATGCACCTTGATTCAATTCAAATCAAGATTCTATTCTTTTAGGATGACTAAAAAGTCTTTAAAAAAAAAATTTGCACAAATAAGACGTAACAGTTGATAACACGAACAAAAGGTAGGCGCTACATCGGTGGCAGTTATAGACGGTTAGTTTTTAATTTCAAATGCATACCTTGTTTGGGAAACTGCGTGTCTTTTTCTTAATAAGCATTACCAACTGCATGCTTATTTATGTAACATGTAACGTAACTTGTTCATTTCTCTGCATCAGTTTCTCTCTTGATACCGTTTCCTCAGTGTATCTGCTACTACGATCACAAATGGCTCCATCTTCTGCCATCGTCACTTCCCGTTTTCATGAATCCATCACTCGCCATGCACTCCGCTCTTATCTCTCTGAGTTCATCTCCACTTTCTTCTACGTCTTTCTTGTTGTTGGCTCCGGAATGTCCTCACGTCAGTACCCTTTTCACCTTTCCTTCACATGCATATTTGTATGTTTCTGTTCAAAGGATTTTCAGAAAAAGAAGATAAAAATGGAACTGGGTCAATTTCTAAAGCCATTATGGTGGTTTTTTTCTTGGCATATGTTACGCATGAAAAGGATTCAGGTTGCGAGTTTTATAATTTAGACAGCAATACACGTTTCTGCATTGAGCATTTTGCAGGGTAGTCAACATTGAACAGTTCAAGAGAGTAGTTCTCTTTTTAGTGCTAATCAATTTTTTCTTAAGTTAACATGTCCTTATTCTCGTGTTTTTCCATTTAACAGTGATGATTGTAATAAAAAAACATGCTTATGTTTTTTTTTTTGGTTTTCAAGAGGAATTGGTTTTGTCTGATACAGTTACCTTCTTAAAGGATGAACAGTTTCCTGCATAGAATATGTCTCTGAAATTGGTTACTGTACTTGAATTTCCGCATTTTGTATGCATGGTTTTTTAGTGTTCATGCAATAAAATAAAACATCTTCACAACTTAATCCCATGAATCCTTTTATAATGCCCCTCTTCATCTGAGATTTTTCTTTCTTTTTTTAACTTTTTGTGATTTGATTAAACGGTGTTGGAAATGACAGGGAAGTTGATGCCTGATGCTTCACTGAACCCTACAAGTCTGGTTGTGGTTTCCATTGCAAGTGCTTTTGCTTTGTCTTGTGTTCTGTATAATGCATGGGAGATCTCAGGTGGACACGTTAATCCAGCAGTGACATTCGCAATGGCAGTGGGAGGTCACGTTAGTGTTCCTACTGCACTCTTTTACTGGGTCGCTCAACTTATAGCCTCTGTCATGGCTTGCCTTGTTCTTAGAGGCATTGTTGTTGGAATGGTATATATATATATATATTTCTCAACCTTCACTCACCTAACATAATAACAATCCACATTTCAATTTTCATGTTCCTTTACTTAAACCTGTAAATTTTTTCAAATCAGGAGATTGAACATAATGATTACCAAAATGGTATCTGTTTGAGTTTTATTAGTAGATTTTAATATATGTAGACATCTCTGTGTCTTATATATGTGTCTGTGTCGTGTGTGTCTCCGTATCTGTATCCGTATCTGTGTTCTAATTCTTCATAAGTTTTCATAACCATGTGAAGTTAACATAATGATTTCCAACTTATAAATAATATAGAGGTTAAAACTTAACATATTTCTGTTAAGTTTATCAGTATAAGAAAGGGAAATTGTACTAAGAATTGAGTTACCAAAATTAGTATCACCTTTATGGATGACTTGGGATTGAATAAGTCTGTAAAACTGTTCTACATTACATTGAACAACCTATTTTCTTTATGTATATTATGGCTTGAACACATGTAAATGTAAGTCTTGTTTACTCATTTTTCTCTTCTGTTTATGTATTTTCAGCATGTTCCAACCTACACGATTGCAGAAGAGATGACAGGGTTTGGAGCATCAGTGTTAGAGGGTATTCTGACTTTTGTTTTGGTGTACACAGTGTATGCAGCCAGGGACCCTAGGCGTGTTCAACTGGGTTCCATTGGCATACTTGTAGTTGGCTTTGTGGCTGGTGCAGGTGTCTTAGCCGCAGGTCCATTCTCTGGTGGCTCAATGAACCCTGCATGTGCTTTTGGCTCTGCAACCATTGCAGGCTCTTTCAGGAACCAAGCAGTGTATTGGGTTGGACCCTTGATTGGTGCCACCATAGCTGGTCTTCTTTATGACAATGTGCTGTTTCGTTCTTTGCCTCCAGCAGCGCTTTCAGAAGGAATTGGTGTGTGAACTTTAGTTTTTATGCAATAAGATGTAGTGTTCAACTTTTTGTAGTTCTTATTACTAGCTTTGATTGAAGACTTCCTATGTAACTTATCCCATGTTATGTTATAAGTGTTTGTGAAAAATCTGTCATTGGCTTGTTTGTATCAGTAAAGGATACATAATTTTCACCTATATTTATGCAGTCTGTTCTTTTTCTTTCATTAAATCATAAAAGTTCTTACGAATTTTTTCTCTAGTCATTGAAACCAGATGCAGCCACTTGTTTACAGGATTGTGCTCTACATGTGAGCCTAAGAAGATTGTGTAGGCATTGTTTAGATGAATTGAAACATTGTTTAATGACTTTGTAGACAAGCATGATATTATTCTAAGGAACTACTTGAGACTTACCCAACCTATTTCCAAGGAAGAAGAAACTGTTTCAAAGTTGAAATAGTAGTCTAACATTGGAAACTGGTTGAAGTTAGTTAAGGTAGTTGAAAACAAAAATGAAATCTCAAAAAGGTAGTTGATATGATTATAACATTGAACATTGATTCCATCTTTATTGTATACATATAGTTACATTCTTTATCCCTTTTGCCCCATTTCCCCCTCTATTCATTGCCAAACTATCGTTAATAGTAGTAGCTGCCAAAAAAGTCAGCTGAGCTAGTCGTCAATTACACCAACCTATAATAACCACACTTGAAATATTTGAACCACTAGCTTTTTCAGTTGTTGAATTTGTTTTCATGGAGTGCATTGAGGAAAAAACTTTCCTCTGTTGACATATCTAACATTTTCACATGTTGCAATGGTGCCACCTCTGCCTTGTGGCTCCAAAATCACATCCTGCAGGTAGATTTGTCTGCATGGGACTGCTCTGCTGCAGTCAAATTTGATAGCCACTTCTGAGGCACTCGTTCCTCTTATGTTTTGGTATAAAACATTGCTTAATTGCACAGCTGAGTTCTGCATGAAATTTCAACAAACATGTTATGAGCACCATAGATTTAAGAAAGAGAGAGAGTTGCTCTCTATGAATTTTGATGCAGATTGAGAAATTGTTACCTGCTCTTGACATGGCTTGGTTTGGTCACAGTAGTATTGATCTATTATAATGGGATTTGTCACATTTTGCATCATTATGTTCAAAAATTTGATGTTTCTTGCATAACCAGAGCCTCCCTGTGTGGAGATAGAATAAAAATTAACATGCAATAAACAAAAAGTTTCCTACATAATTATGGGTGGTTTAAATGAATGGCATTTTAAGCTTTTAGTGCATATTGCGCTCAATGTAAACGAGAATGAAGAATCTCACGTGAAATATGGAAAATTATTAAAAGACTTTGACATTATTGAAAAAAAGATTATGTATGACCTATGTTGTGCTCAAAGCATTCTTTTTGTCATGCAATTCAATCAAAAGCAATTGAAAAATTGTGTGTGAAACAAAAAAAAATGTCAAGTTCATAATAAAGCATGATTAAGGTTAAATTCGAGCCAATTAGAAGAAAAACTACTTTGAAAAAACATGTTCAATGGTTTGTTAGTTCAAACCAAAGGGTGGTCAAGAAGACTATAACTAACAAAGTGGAAATTTGTCAACCTTGGATGCACTATTTGTCAATATTCTTGTATCATTTGTCAACTTCCTTGTGTTTAGCCACCTTATTCCATAAGTTTAGATTCCTCTTTTCAAAACTTATATTCTATTTTTTAACCTCAATTAATCTATTCTTTCAACCGTCTTACAAGTTAAAAAGTGGACTCTAAGACACCGAGAGATTAACGGTAATTCGACATTGGTCCGAACATCATAGATCCAATAAATAATAAATTTTGTTAAGATAGGTTTTAGATGATTTTGATTTTATGTTTAAGAACTGAGCTTTAAACCTAATTCAATCTTTCAAAAATCGACTTATAAGATGAGATTTACAATTACTTATGTACCATAAATCCTCTGGTCAATTTGGTATCACCAACAACAGTTGTGAAGTGCATGGTAAGTAACAAACTAAATTTCAAATCACAAAATCAACTTTCACCTGCCAAGTCTTTATTCTCACTCCATTTGTGGTTCCTGTCAAAGTTGCTCTGTTCACTACCACATTGGACACTTCAGCTTCTGATTTATCTGCTCCCAAGCTACCAATGCTACAAAACAAAAATTCCATTTCATATAAAATTCATTAAAATTGATCCAACCAACTTGTATGTGCTATAACATATTCATGAATCTTAAAATTAACCTTATTCCATGTCCAGGCCCGCAGATGATATCTGTTGCTCGAACGTTTTGTGACCCACTTATTATCGAAATACAATCATCACCTTCAACAAAACAAAGTTGCAAAATTTAAACATTTAACTATAGCCATTTTTTGTTCATTTTTCACACACACATGTTGCGGTTCCTACCTGTCCCAATATGACTATTGCTTATCACAATATTTTGTGTGTCTGCGACATGAATTCCATCAGTGTTGGGGCTGTCCCCTGGAGCTCTGATGATCAGATTCGAAGCAATAACATTGAAGCATCCATCAAAGACTAAGTGCATTTGCTGTGAATCTTTGAACATCAAGTTTCTCACTTCCAAATTTTTGCATTGAAAGAAAGTCACAGCCTATGTAACAAAAATTTTCCATGAAAGAGTAAAAGAGTTAGGAATTGCGTTTCTTTGTAAAACTTTGTAGTATTAAGAATAATATTTTACCTTTGGTCTTGGTTCGTCGTTGCATGGCTGTGAATCAAAGAAAAAAGAGGAAACAAATCAGTATCAGTGTTCATGATTACAACAACAAAAGCAATATAATGAAAAATTATTGGATTCAGTGGTGACTAACAAGGTTAGTGGTTGCTTTGCAAGAGTTTTGCCACCACGTTTTTCCTTTGCCATTGAATGTGCCACCACCACCAACTCTGAAATTTGAAACACTGTCAAACATAATCCAGTGCTGTCTATCTTGGTATGCTGACATTTGAGTCCATGCCTCGATTGTTCCATAGAGCTTACATGTTGAATTTAGAAAATAGAAAAATTGGTTAATCTTTCACTATCTGTGTTATCTGTTGCACGTCAGCTAGAGATCAAGTCAATTTATGGTATATAAGTGGATGCAAATCTCACTTTACAAATTAGTTTTGGAAAATTGACTTAGACTTAAAGTCCGGTTCTTAATACTATCAATTAGTACTTGAAGAAAGAAAATGTTTCTCACCATAAATGCAGTGTTGGGTCGACATGGACCAGAAAATGTGATTGGCTTAAGACGATAGATCCTATTTTCAGGTACCACAAGGATAGCCCCTCTTGAACATGCTTCTCTCCATGCCTTTCCAAATGCCTGAAGAGGAAGAAGAAAAGTTGACATAAAGATGAAAGAGATTGTGATTGAACTAAACTTATGCATGAAAATATGAATTTGAATTCTTTACTGCATTTGTCAGTATTGTTAAATGCCAATATCGGTGTATTTTTAATGTTCAACACAGGACTGTAAAAAAACACAGAAGAGAATTTGGATTGTGAAAATGGTTTTCTCTTTTTATTGATAACATGATATGTTACCTCGGTATTATCTCTTCCATCTGCTTTGGCTCCGAAGTCATCAACATTAACTGTTCCACGAGGGCTAGAAGAAAGAGGAGCAACTCTATTGGCCCTTGTTATAAAACCAAAATGTTCATGTTTTCTCCTGATGAATCTGCCATGATGCATAGGGTAGTGTTTGTAGTTTGTTTTGTAAAGTGGCTCCTCTATGTAGCCATTACATAAGATTAGAGAAGAGAGCACAATGAAAAATGAGATAGTTGGTGTTTGTGGAAACATTTTGATGTTTCAGTTTGTGTTGTGAGAAAAGAACAAACTGAAAAAGAAGAGAAAAAGTTTGGAAACTGATAGAGAGATTTTGTTTGAGTGCCAAATGACGAGCTAATGGTGTATACTTATAGACAAAATTAGACCTACTTTTTCTATAGTTGGAAGCAAATTGCACTATTAAATAAATTAGAGAATGTTTTTCATTTATTGGAGATTAATGGATAATTCTATTAACTACTTGGTACAGTTTATTCAAAGTTTTGCAGTTTGAAACTTCAACAACTACATAAACTATAGCAATAGGTATATTTTGTATTTTTATACAAGAAACATTTTTTTGGTCATAAATATTTGTTATATGCATGTGTGAAATGGAAAATTTGCAGAGAAAATTGTAATCAGAATGAGTTAGTTAATTGATGTAATTTTGCCATGATGCAGCACATGCAGTCTCTTGTGTAGTTTAGAGAACATATGGAACTGGTAACTGTCAACTCAGAGTAAGTTGAATGCTTCTACTTATAAGGAACAAAGACCTTTAATCCAATTTTGATTGGGGTCTTTGACTTTTTATAGCCGTAATAATCTCTCTACTCTCTGTATCATTAAAAAGTAATATTCTTGACCCAATATTAAGCAATACTAAATAATTTGAAGCAGATGAGTTTCTGAAATGGGAAGAGTAGGTGCCATTGTGGCTATGTGAGAATGGGTTGCATGTGATTTTTTGACTGAAAACTTGCCATAATGTGTTGTGGAAAACACATGATGGGTTCTTTGTTTTCAGAGGTTCATTAAGATCGTGACATAAGTGTTAAGAATTCAAGTATGAGTTATTTAGGGTTCTAACAATGGTATCAGTCACAGATAAAGGGATACTCGGTAGTTAGCTCGAGAGGAAAGTACCAATGAGAAGTTTAAGTTTCACATTGAGTAAAAATGAGAAAGTTGAGTATCATATAAGAATTAAGGTCCATAAACTCATCGCCTTAAAGATTTTGGGTTAACTTTGTTATTTATGTCCAACGTGAAAAAGTATATCAAAAGAGTATACCATTAGTGGTAATGTGAATTACGTAATAACTTGTGAGGTTATGTTTCTTGTATCTTGCACCTGCCCTTGTTGTTAGTTCATGAGTTAGGTTGGTTTGGTTCCAAATTTGGTATACCCCATAACACAACACAATAAATAAATAAATAATGCAGTGGTTCACCCTGAAAGATTTATACTTGCAATTGAAACAGGGAAAACATGAACAGGGGATAGGGATTTAGAAGAAAAATATATGAATGAAGTTTGGAATAAAAGTCGTGTATGTTCGTTGGTGGGTATATGAGTAAGGTATATGGCACAATCTGTTGCGGGAAAACCAAAGAAAATGTTGACAAAAAGTATTGTTTGGCTTTGGAAAATTGACTTGGATGAGAAAACATACACATACTTCATGTTTTAATAATAACCTACTAAACTGATTAGTGGCGTGACATGAGATTGTTCTCTTACTCATGTAATAGTAGCCAATAGGATGGAACTAACTTTCTCCTATTAAAATTGTAAAATTTCCAGAAATTATAAACTCAATTTTCCTATTATATTGGTAGAATGTATTTTTAGATCCAAAATTATTTTAAGTTTTTTTAAAAAAATATTGAGGGCAAAATGGTCTTTTCCTCACTTTTATGGAGTATAAGAAGAAAACGTGGTGGTGCAGAAAGAAAAGCCCATATTAGGCAATTCTTTGGTGAATCTTCTTTGCAATGATGAAAAATAAGAACACCTGATTTACTTTTCTTGAACACATTTTACATTAAGGGATACATTTGATACCAATCGAGTTAAATAAAGAGTAAGCTTTGAGATATTAAATTAGACTTCCACAATATTTTTCCAACAAAAGAATTATTTCCATACATCCGCATCATTAAATATGACCAATAACACTATAACTATCATTTTTTTTCCTCTCATTCTTTATTTTTTGAGGTAGTGGGTAATTGATTCTTTTAAAAGAAAAGATAGTGGTATATTAATCAATGACTCACACTAAGTCACGTCAAAAAATGAGAGTAAAAATATAATTATCCTTCAAATATTTTAACAAATAAAATAAAAAATACAATTATATATTTAACACATTATCATCGACTAATAACCACAAAGATTGTGTTAAATAATGTGTTTGATAGAATGAATTGGAAAAACACTTCCTGAATAAACTAAACTAAGGCTACACAGTAAGGTATATACAGTGAGAATATACCTTCTAAAACTTCCATGCAGAAATCGAAAAGAGAGGAATTTTCTCCCAACAGATAAACAAGAACTTGTTCTTCTGATGGATGTGGTAACCTGGCACATAGCTCTGCAACAACTTTGTTGCAAGCCAAATTCCATTGGAACTAACAGGTGCAGTTCCAAATCCAGCCAATTCAAGCCTTGGAATCCATGTTTCTAGTTTCTCATGCCTCTCCTTTCTCTCAACCCCTTCACATGCAACAATGTTCTTGATCTCTTCACCAAGAAGCATCTTCTCCAACAAGCTTCTCCCCAGTAATGTTCTTGAAGCTGAAGCATCCAAGCAATCAAACAGTGTGCCGTAAAAGCTCAAAGCTTTGCACACCCTCTCTCTCAAACTAGCTCCATTAACATTCGATTCTTGCTCGGTGATCACCATCACTCTGGGTTGGAGCCTCCACAGACCATTCAGAAAACTCTCCATTTTCTGTGATGGACATGGCGAAAAAGGTGACAGTGCTGAATCAGGACTTCGATTCACCTTCTTGTTCTTCTGGTTTATAAGCATCTCAGCAAAATCCCTCTGAACCCTAATTTTCACCATCTCATCATCGTTTGCAGCGAGAAGAGAGTGAAGCTGAAGCACACAGCTTATTGCAAGAGGCTCACCTTTCTTGATGGGCAATGTCTCAGGGTCAAGACTCTCCAAAGTGCTTACAACAGGGTTGAATTTGAAATGAAAGTTCAACCTTTCAGCTTCAACTTTCAGATGCAACTCCATTTGTTCCAACACTTCCCTTTTCTCGTGTATGGCTGTGAGAGTAATCTTCAGATATGGTGTGTTTGTTAAACGCTCTCTCAAACCCTGCATGAGGCTAATCCACTGTTCTGCGTTGGATGATGGACTTAGATCAAGTACGTTGATCGCTGTTTCCCCTTGCATGGCTTCTATAATGGTCTGGTTTGTGATCGTGTGCGAGATTTTTAAGAAGGGGTAGAAATCAAAGAATAGTTTCTTCACAAGTTGTTGTTCAGGAGTTGATAATGCTCTCACCAAGCGAAGAACTTTGGGCACACCGCGCATGTTTTTGGCCAATTGGCAATGTGCTAGTGCCTCGGTGAAATAAGTGGCAACGCGTTGCATTGAATCACCATGTGGGGAAGCAAGGTGAGAGAGATGGTACAGTGCAGTGTCTGCATCAATGAAGTTTCCTGATTCAGTAAAAGTTGCACACTCGTTAAGATGATCGATGATTTTTAGACCCTCTTCTTCATCACACATCCCTTTTGATCCTTGCAAGTGGTACTGTGAACCTAACATACACCAGGCAAATTTCATATGATGATTTTCTTAGACTAGTTTATAAAAACTTCGTCTTTCTAATGAAAATAGATAAGTCAGCAAATAATTACGGATCATAGATGAGTCGTGTGGACTTGTACAACTTAATCGTCATGAGTCTACACGACTTAATCTATGACCGATAATTATTTATTGTCTATTTTCATAATTTTAAAAAAAATATGACCGTGAGAAAACTGAAAAACCAAATTTGTAATGGAGTGATCGTGTGCTACCTGGCTGCATAGCTTGGATTGCATGCATAACCCTAGCAACGTTGATCTGTCAATTTTTTTCACTGTTTTCTTCAATCCATCTGAGGACGTAGATGAACAATTCTTAGAGTTTTGGTTTGGAGTAATGATCCTAAGAGGTCTGAATAAAGATTATAACGTTAAGCTTTATAGAGATGAATCTTTGTCATGTTCGGTTTTCTGCATGAAGATGGAGACAAACGAAAAAGATTGGTTTTGTCTTTGTAATTTGTTCACACCTTTGTCTGCCACCGTAGATTCTGAGATTTCTAACCAGAATTTATTATTTTAAACTCTTTCCACGAAATTTGAACTATTATTATTATTATTGTAAATTATTGCCGGCTAAACTGAGAATATCTTGATTCCAGGTTGAAGAACAATTCATCAACGTGTGCATAAAACAAATGCTTAGTACATAGTGCATCGTGATGAGGGAACACCAATCGCCATAAACATTCTTAAATGCTTCCAAAAACGTTAATGTCGAACTGTGCTCTCGGACACGAAGCGAACGGAACAAAGATTTGTTTGCAAACGAGGATTTTGTCTCACTCCTCCGTATTCGGAGAAAGAACGCGCTCCCGCCAAACAAATGGGAATCAAATCTTTATTTATCATAAAATGGTTCACTCCTCGTTGAATAATATTTCCCGATTAGATAATTGGAGAGAATTATAATTGTTGCACAATAATTTTTCACTACTAAATTTTGGTAATTTTTTTTTACAATCTTTAGATGATATTTTCTAAATGGTTCTTCATTTTCTCATTCTCAATATTTTAAAATCACTTAGAAGATGATAAATCTTGTTGTAAGAAAAAGTTGTCAAAATTTAATAGTCATTATCTATATATTATTTAAGTACACGATTATATAAATATTTTTTAGGCTATAAATTGTGATGACAGATTAGAAACCGTCTTTATTTTATATTTTGATATATTTTAATTTCAAATTGTAATAACAAATAAAAATAGTTCTTATGTGATCAAGTGGAATTAAATTAGTGGATTAAATATGATTTTGGTACATTAATATTGAAGATAGAAATTAGTCTCTCTATGAAATTTTAAATTAATGTAGTCTCAAAATTTTAGATATGCATGAATTTTGTCTTTTTAATCACATTTTGTTATTAAATTTTGTATTTGACGTTTAAAATGTGTTTTGTAATTACATTTCAACTGACATTGAGGTGAAAATGTATCAAAAGGTGTAAACAATTCAAATGCTATCCTGAAACACGTTAGAAACATTAAATCAACTTAACAAAATTCAGTTAAAATGATTAAATCCACAAATTTCTACAGATAAAAGACTAAATGTGATGAGAATTTTAATAATTAACTAATTTTAATTTTCACTAAAAATTAAAGAATTAAAAATATATTTAACTCTAAAATTTTGTAACGTATTAAACCGTATATCAGGATAACATTTGTGTAATTTTAAATGCAAACTTGAAATACCATTTGACATTTGAAAATAATTAAGCTAGGAGAATTATTCATTCTTTTTTAAAGTCTAAAGATTAAACTGTTATTAAAATTTAAGACTATAAACATATTAAAAGTATGATTCACATAGTTAAAATCTAATTTCAAAATGTTAATAGTTTACCTCGTATGATATATTTATCTCAGACAACATAAAATTGTAATATTTATATAAAATGTAAAATATTTAAAATTTAATTAGATCTAACACTCGGTTATGTGTGAGAAGGATATACTTTTCATCTTGTTTAAGAAGCATAGGTTTCATAATCTATTGCCAAATTTTCGTGGTGTATGACTTTCCTTATAGGCTTCCACTATGTTTGGTTAAACTTCATACTTTAGATTGTGTGTGATTCTTATATCATATTAGTAAATAAGATATCATATTATATTTATCAAAAACACACGAGCAAAATTTGTAGACAATAACTCCCACAAATAAATAACTAAAAATCTTTGAAAATCATAATTATTGTTTATACGACATCCTTTCTTTCTACTTTTTTTAACAACTTAAAATCATTAATAATTATGAAATAAATAACTTATATGAAATCTTATTAGTGCCAACTAAAAAATATAAAATAATTTCTAACTATTTACATCGTATATATAAGTTTTCTAAAAAATATTATACGTGTAAAATTTCTTTTCTAAATTTGTTTCATTGGGAGATCAAAGATCATTTTTTTTTTCTTTTTTGTAAATTTTTTACATCTTCCAGTGTCAATTTATCTTTGGGGAAGCTTCATCTTAAACATTCCACTTTTTCTTTATTTCCATAACCATGACAAAATGAAACTCAATTAGTGTAATTTTTCTTAAAGATAAGTTTTTTTTTTCTTTACCTTAACTGCAATACCTATGTGTTGGAGCAATGCAATGCTAAAGTGTGGGAGATTCCAAGGGTGTGGAGATTGTTGTTTTTTCTGTTTATACGTCAAAACTTGCCTCAAAAATATAAATATATTATACGTAGAAAACAAAAAACATGAAGAACCCACTTAAATTCCTTTTTCAAACATTACCAAACAAAAAAATATCAACATTTTAATAGAGACTATGCACATTGCACAGTTATCTTTGGTTAAACGTAGAAATCAAGCTGTTTTATAGGAAATAGCAAAAAAAAAAAAAGTAGTGTTGGACATCAATGGCATGTAATTCGAGAATCTTCAATGCAAACAATATTTAGTCAAACAATAAATGGCAATATCATATTTTAATCTACTTGAAGTTTTGATTTCTCTAATTTTAATAGCTAATACTTATCTTTTTACTTAAATATATTTTTGTCCCTCATATTTTTACCAATAGTTTTAGACTTGATTGTTTACGTGTTATAATATATATTATTAAACTTTTAATTTTTTAAAATAATTTATTGAAGAACAAAACGGATAAAATATTTCGAACAGCTCCTCAATTATAGATTTTTTTAAAAATTTAACTTTAAAATGCCATCTTTGGTTGTCTTTAATTATTTTCAAAATAAAAATTAAAGGCAATATTTTTTATTTTACATTTTTCATTTATTATTTTCACTTTAGCAATCGTTCATAATATGACAAATGAATATGTATTAATTCAAACACATTTAATTGTAAAAAAATATATTATTTTCTTTTGAATTTAACTATTTTCATAATTTAAAATATAAATATTAAAAAAAATACAAGAAATAAGTGCTCAAGTTCTAACACTTTTTCTTATGAATATATTATTTTATTTTGGATTTAATTATAATTAAGATACAAAAACAGTGAAAAAAAAATTGCATTTAATTCTCTTAAATATGATATTTTAAAAAACAAAATGTATAATTATAATAAATGAATATGTGAATTCAAATAGCTTTACTTATTAAAATTTTATCTGACTTCGACTTTACCCTCTTTTAAAAACTTTTACGTTTCAACATTAAAATTTTCACATGACTTAATGATATGTAAAATAGAAAATTTGTGTACAATCGTTGACAAAGGTTAAAAGTTGTATTCCCATATTTGCATACACAAATTAAAAATACTTTATTCTAAAAAGGTTTAAACCATTTTTTTTATAAAATAAATACATTATTTTTCATTTTCTAAACAATTAAAATATTATTACATCTACATTTATATTTACCTGTTTTGAAATTTTAATTTCTATAAATAAGTAAAATCTTACTAATACAGTAGGCATGAAAACAAAAGGAAAAATTATTTTTGTTCTTATTTAAACTAAAAGGGCGAAGATTTTTCGAGAAAAATGATAGAAGGAAATGCAGTTTACTTTTGTAAATTTTATATTTAAAACAATCAAATAATCAAAGACAATTAACATTAAATAAACATAATAAACAGTTATTGTTTTATTCTGAGATGATAAATAATTTAAATATATAAATATAAGCAATAATTAAATAATAAATTAAATCAAATTAAATTAACCAGTTCAAAGTTTAATATTTTTAATATATTTTATTTCAAAGACTTTTTATAAATTATATTCTATCAATAATACATTTTACTATATTTTTTTTAATCCAAAGAACATCATTTTTATTTTACTTTATTTTTCTTTCATTTCTTTTCTACTCCTCCTAGGTCCAACACATCATCACAACACAAGTTACAATCATTACAAATTTATTTTATTTGCTTTCATTTCTTTTTCTTTTCTACTCTTCAAATTCTAACACACATCACAACTCAAGTTACCATCATCAAAACCCATTAATAATAGCAAACAACTAAGATTTTCATTATAAAAAGCAACCATTTCTCACTTGGCTACAAAATCCAAAGACTGAAAAGTGATAACATTGTTGAATGCCAAAAAATCCAAATCCATGTCTTCTCATTCTCTTTCTTCTTCCATGGAATCTTGTAATTGGGTTCTCAAATATGTATCAATTTTGCTGATTTTTTTCCCCAGCCTTCATTTTTCAACCTCTGAAACTCTCACTCCCTCACTTGTGGACCGTGTGATTACTGACACCAAAGTCCTGCACCGAAATTTCACTGCTATATCAGAATTCAGAACGATAAACAGAAAATTTTTGGGTAATTGTTCTTCTTCAAATCCGTTTTTCAGTGTGAAAATCACCCCAAATTCTAGCCTATCGGACGACGGGTTCGTGACCGTCACAGTCACCGGAGTTTCCAAACCTTCAGACAGTGATTGGGTTGCTATGATCTCACCTTCCAATTCTGAGTAAGAATTTAGTAATTTAGATTCTCTATTGCATTTTTTTCGTATTGTTTCTCTACTGTATTTTTATAATACACTAATTATCACAAATTTTAACGTTTTAAAATATATTAAAAGGATATTTAAAATCTCAACACAATGTAATGTTCAGCAGAGAACAACACCACAAAATCAACAAAGAATTTGGACTCAGATTTTAGTCACACGTGACTTCTGAACTTTTGAGAGTCATTTTTATTATTTGTGGTCTAAATCAAAGAAAATAATATTTTAACTTACGAGTTATTGTTCTCATATGGTTTGGTTTGGTTCTAGTAATCGGTGAGAATTTTGGTTTTAGATATGTATGTCATTAGTTTCATATATATAAATTATTTGTCTATACTTTTAACTCCAAAACTTTAAAATAAGGTAATGATGAATTTTTCCTTTTATTTAGTGTTTAATTTTATTTTTTTTATTCAATGTGAAATTTTAACTCACACCTATTCATAACATTAACAATTAAATTTTGATAATTTTTTTTTTTTATCAAAAGTGACATTGTTATAAGAAAAATTTATCAAAATTCAGTTATTAAAATGTTAATATTTTTTAAATTAATTCTGGCACTAACAAGCTTTTCTTTACGTATGCACAGTGTTGGCACTTGTATTCTAAAAGAGTTTTTGTATCTGCAAACTGGTGATACAGCCAAACTTCCTTTGCTTTGCCACTACCCTATCAAGGTATACAGTATTTTGCTTTTCCTTTGAATTATTTTAACCCTCTATATCACTCATATTCGTTTGAGAGAAACTACTAATTTCTATTTTTAATATTATCTTTTGTTAAGCTTTTAAAATATAATTAAAAAAGTTTTTAATATATTTTAAAACATTAAAATTAATCAATATATTTTGAAAGGTTAGTAAAAGATAACATTCAAAAAATTATTAAAAAATTTGCACTGTTAAGCCATTAATTTAATTGTTGATTTTTTTTAAAGATTAAACCATCTTAAAATATATATATATATTTAAAAAAAAAATATCCATGTTTAAAAACTCTCGTCCAATTATTGTGGTCTTTTATTAATCTTTTCTTTAACCACCTTAAATTATTATTTTTCCTTAAAATATTGTTTAATTAATACTTTACTCTTTATATTTAATACTTTCATTCAATTGTTGTGGCCCTTCCATTAATTGGTATTTACTTGCAAGATGCTTTGGAAACTTTATCTTTCACATCTAGAACCTTTTGTTAAACAAAAAAAAAGAATGTTAATATATTCTTCATTTACCTTATTTATTATTTTACAAATGAATACGATCTTATATATTTGTGAAACTTCGGAAAAAGGTAATATTTGTATATAATGAAACTTTATCCTTCCCGAGGTTGATCAATTAAAGATTAAAACGTCCAAAAGGAAAGACAAAAAAGAGAGAGTTGAAAATGGTTTTCATAAATTAAACATTTATGAACAAAAAGTCAACTTCGACGTTTCATTAATGGCAGAAAGTTGGTTGTTGTTGCCACATACCACAAATCATGCATAGAGATGCTCTTTTTTTCTCGAGCATAGAGTTCATGTAAATATCAGATACATTGTTCTAAAAACAAATGATTTAACGAAAACGCAGGCACAGTACATGAAAAATGATCCAAACTACCTTAGCTGCAAAAACAAAGAATGCAAGAAATATCAAAATGGGACTTGCGTTACCTCAACGTGCAGTGGTTCAATACAGTTTCATGTTGTGAATATCAGAAGTGACATTGAGTTTGTGTTCTTCTCTGATGGATTCCTGAAACCATGCATTGTGGGAAGGTCCACCCTTCTGAAGTTTGCTAATCCCAAGAGTCCCCTCTATGGACACCTCTCAAGCATAGATTCATCTGCAACATCTGTAAGTTACACATTACTTTTTCTGATTTTTAGATATAAGATCAATTTACTGTATAAATAGGTAAAATTTTTCGTATGTAAGTAAGTTTTGTAGAGTTGAGTTAGTCTGTTTCAAATATTATCCTTTCATTTATTCTCAAATGTGATTTGGTGTTGCAGATGAGATTGACATGGGTTAGTGGAGGCAAAGAACCTCAGCAAATCCAATATGCAAATGGAAAAACAGTTACTTCAACAGTTAGTACATTTTCACAAGCTGATATGTGCAGTGAGTGATAGATTTACTTTAGTTTTGCTTTATATATGCTTCTCCGTACAGTTTAATTTGAAATATAAAAGATCACCAAAAAGAGTATATTTTTTTGAGAATCTAAATGTGTGTCTAAGTTTATACCAAATAAAAATGATAGAGTTGATAACTGTGTAGAGACGAAGACGCATAAATTTAATATCTTGAGATTTTGAGTTGAAGTAGTGTCAATTATAGATTGAAATTATATTTTATCGGTGTTGTATCTCTCTGGATTCTTCTCGAAAGAACTATCTTATTTTACATTACATATTAAAAAGCAACTTTTTTAATAGTTTTACCAATATTTTTCGTTTGCATTTGAAATTAATAGGTTCAGTGTTGCCTAGTCCTGCTAAGGATTTCGGATGGCATGATCCAGGGTACATTCATTCAGCAGTTATGACTGGCCTTGCCCCTTCAAGCAAGTTCTCATACAGATATGGAAGGTACGAACTTTATGGGATAAATTGATTGAGGTTATGGTTTGAGAAAGTCTATAATCTGCATTTTAGATGGATTAATAGTCTGAATGATTAAAAAATGTTTGTGTTTGTAAGTATTTCAAGAAATGAGATTTAGCTTTTTAGATAAGTTGTTTTTTCTTCTGCTTATTATGGTGCAGTAACTCTGTTGGTTGGAGTAAACAAATAATGTTTAAAACTCCACCAGTTGGAGGATCAAATGAGGTCAGATTCATTGCATTTGGTGATATGGGAAAGACTCCTCTTGATGCCTCAGAAGAACACTACATTCAGGTACATTGCTACTTCAAATATATTAGCATTTATATTTTAGATTCATATTGAAAGGTTAAGGTATTTTGCATTGACCAGATCTTGTCATGTTTTTCAAACAGCCAGGAGCACTTTCTGTGATTAAAGCCATAGCCAATGATGTAGATTCCAAATATATAAATTCAATCTTTCACATTGGAGATATAAGCTATGCAACAGGTTTTCTTGCAGAATGGGAATTCTTCTTTCAACTTATCAACCCAGTAGCTTCCAGAATTCCTTATATGACCGCAATAGGGAACCATGAGAGGTATGCCCTCCACATGGATGATAAAAGTTCCCTTAAAATCATTACTTAATTTCCTGTAAAATTATTGATTGCTTAGCACTTAAAGTTTACTAACTGAATAACAAGCATGGTAGATTTATGGAAAAGAAGAAAAAAAGGTTATGGTATCATTTCTGAACTCCCTTTTTGTACTCAGGGATTATGTAGGTTCAGGTTCATTATATATCACTCCTGACTCTGGTGGTGAATGTGGTGTACCTTATGAAACATACTTTCCAATGCCAACTTCAGCAAAGGATAAACCTTGGTACTCTATTGAGCAGGGAAGTGTTCATTTCACAGTAATATCAACTGAGCATGACTGGTCAAAGAAGTCTGAGCAGGTAGAGTGAGTGAAGTCATTGTTCTGTTTCTCATATTTATACTTCAACTTATCAGTTACAGACACGGGTGACTCAAGAGTTTAGAAAATGTGAAACAAACTTAAAAATGAAATCTTTTTGAAAATCTTCTTTTCTTGGAGGCCTAAAGCAATTAGTCTTAAAAGAATTTTGAAGTCTAAAATAAGGGTTTTACCTGCTTGAACCTTCGGCTGAACCTGGTTACAGCATAATATGTTTAACTTCACCTTTTGCAGTATCAGTGGATGCAAAAGGACATGGCATCAGTTAATCGACAGAAAACTCCTTGGCTAATCTTCACAGGGTAAGTTGTGCACATTTTTACTGAACTGGTTGTGTTGTTCCAGCTTCATGACATTGTTGGATCTGTCTATTAAGCATATATGCATAACATGTTCATGTGCAGACATAGATCGATGTACACCTCTAGCCACACATTTTTGTATTCTGGTGACAAGTTTATTGACACTGTGGAGCCATTGCTATTTCAAAATAAGGTCAGCAAATCAAGCTCCTTAGATTTTGTATACAGTTCATTGACATTGACATTGACATTGTTGTAACAATTCACCATATTCTGCAAATGAAACAGGTTGACTTGGCTCTCTTCGGCCACACGCATAATTACGAGAGAACTTGTTCTGTACTTCAACATGAATGTAAAGCTTTGCCTAAAAAAGATAAAAATGGAGTAGACACATATGATGGCAGAAATTACAGTGCCCCTGTGCAACTTGTTATTGGCATGGCTGGCTTTACTTTAGACACCTTTTCAACTAATGTGATTATTTCTTCAACATATTCTTTCCTTCTCAATCCTCTATACACATGTATATCTTCAGGATTGTGCTTCTTAGTTTTAACAAAGCAATCCAAATTTATGTTTTCTTGCATCCACAGGATAAGAGTTGGAGCCTCAAAAGGATTTCAGAATTTGGTTATTTAAGAGTATATGCTACAAGGAATGTTTTAAACGCGGAGGTTAGTATTTTACATGGAAAATTATGGTCCCTCATAGAACAATTGAATGGTCTTTCAAAAGAGGATTAATCAGAAATGTTAAAATTGAAACCTGAATTCAACTCAAAATCTTAAGCAATTCACGGAAAATACTAATATTATTTTCAAATCAAAATCTTTTAAGACGATGAGTTTCGGTAAACGGTGAAAAAATTCTCATTTCACCTGTTCCATTTCTCGGAACTTGCCTTTGGTGTCTGTAGAACAATTTTGTTTAATGATTTGTTGGTTCTGAGATATCAACACTGCTTAAGGCTCATTTTATTTTTATGCAAATTATCAAACTTCAAATTAATTCAACCCCTGTATGTTCCTTCATCTGTCAACTTCAAAATTTTTACTCTTTCCAAGCATATTCGAGGTCAAGAACAAAAAGCAACCTGATATTTAGGCATATTTTGTTCCTCTAATGATGTTTTTAATTTTGAGTATTTGGAAGAAGCATATTAAATTCAAACTATATTGACTATTATCTACTTTATTGTAGTTTGTCGTCGCAAATACAACACAAGTTAAGGATAGTTTCCGAATTACAAAGTGAAAGCTCTCTCAAGAAAGACAACATATTACAGACAAAGCATACAAAAAACAGAAGCAGGTGCTATTGAAAGGTAACTAGATCTAAACATAGGAACAACTTTTCGCTCTTTACAGTGTATATGATCGTAATTTTATACAACTCATATACAAGATGAAGTGTAATAGAAAGTTCTATTGATCATTCTAAGAATTACAAAATATCATATAATTATAATAAACAATGCAAGCATGTATGTTCAAAAGAACTTTGATTAATTTGTTGTTGCTTATAATGTGTATTCAACATTGCTTGAGTACTCTTACCACATGCCTCCTTAAGGTACTCATCATCCATGTTCAAGGCTTTATAGGAAGGACATTGGTATTTTGACATTACATTTTTTTTATTACCATTTGACCTCTCGTTATTATTTACTTCCTCTTTTTTCTAAAAATATAAAATTTAATTTTTCTTAAGATTATTTTACCTTTACAAGAATTGTCAAATGGTCGTTAAATAGTGTCAAATATAATAAAAGGAAGTGTTTTATCATAGGAAAGTATAATATAGATACCAAAATTTTGATTGAGGAAACATATTTGAAACATAATAACCTTTACAAAATAAATAAGTGTTTTGTAGCCTTCATAATTTTTATTCAATTTAAATTGACTTTTTTTTCTTATATTAACAATTTGAAATGACTTGATCCATCATACATAATCTAATGGTTTTGTTTACATTATTAGAATATATTTGGTCTAACTTTTCTTTTCATTTAAAAGTTAATTTTAAATTATTTAAAAAAAATTAGAAATAAAAATTTAGAAACTGTTTCGTATGATTTATTTTTAGCTTAGAAACCCATTTTAAACTAAACATTCTTTGATAATTTTAACAAGTTAATTTTGTTTATCTTGTTTTGCAAAAAAAATATTACATATATAAAAACAAAAACATTAGTAACAAATGTAATTAAAAAAAAAAACTGTTTTAATGATAATAAAAATAAATAAAAAATATTAAAGTCACTTTTTTAAAACTTCTAACTTTTAAAAACGTAAATATTGATTTGATAGTAAAATATTTTAGACTTATAAAGAAAGTATTGATTAAATACATTTAATATTGATTATAAACGATAAAAATATTAAAATTATTGTTTAATTATATTTTGAAAGATAAAACCTTTAATACAATAAGTCCTTAGGAAAAGAAAAATAATAAATAAAGTAATATTGAGATCATGTTGAAGACGATAAAAAATATATAATAATAATTGTATATATCCATCATAACATAATTAAAATATAAGAATAAAACAAAAAAAAATTAAATATGCGTCAACTGAAGTGAAGTTTGACTTAAAAATAAACCTTTTATAAGTAGAGATGACAAATAAATTCGTCCCCGTGGGTATTGCCCGAACCCGTCCCCGTTTTGACGGGAAATCCCCGCATTGACTGGGTATGGGTATGGGTATGGGGAATCCCCGACTTTTTCAGTTGGGTATGGGGATGGGTATGGGGATGTACATATACCCGCCATAATACCCGTCCCCACCATATCTCCATTC
>Ga0214542_1000671_pt1 | contig 63997 bp, 33 predicted proteins | sample CNSS1metaG_FD_160096 | JGI IMG/M metagenome (GOLD analysis project Ga0214542, IMG submission 160096) | Root nodule microbial communities from cowpea collected in UCLA plant growth center, Los Angeles, California, USA - CNSS1 | ecosystem: Host-associated > Plants > Roots > Nodule | place: USA...
TCGGCGTCAAGAAGTTAACGTGCAAAACCGACTCCAAACTCACTGTAGGTCATCTAAATGACGAGTTTCAGATCAAAGACCCCATCCTTCTACAATATTACCATCTGGTCCGTGCAGTTATTCAATCTGCTTTCGAACAAGTCCACGTCGAACACATCCCTAGAACCGACAACGTCAAGGCCGACATCCTTTCCAAATGGGCCAACACCAAGCTCAAAAATCGTAATTGATCCCTACTATAGCAAACACTATCCACACCTTCCATCACACACACTTGCCAAAACTTAACCCACACCCCGGATAACAACGTCACCCGCTCCCAAACCCAAAACTGGACCACCCCCTACATTCAATACCTCAAAACCGGTAACCCCCCCCCTCTTCGACGCGGACAAAACTTGGCTGGCTAAAGCCGTCAGGTACACCATGATAGGCGATGACCTCTACAAACGCGGATACGGTCAACCCCTACTTAAGTGTATCACAGCAGAGCAAGCCCAATATATCATCAAAGAGCTACATGAAGGAATTTGTGGCTATCACTCCGGTGCACGCACCATGGCTACAAGAGTTCTCAAAGCCGGATACTTCTGGCCCACTATAGAAGCAGACTGCCAGTATCATGTCAGGAAGTGCAAGCCATGTCAGAAACATGGCAACCTTATTCATCAGAAACAGGAACAACTACATCACATACTATCCCCATGGCCATTCGCTAAATGGGGAATGGACATCCTCGGCCCCTTCTCACCCGGCAAGGGGCAAGTAAAATTCCTAATTGTAGCCATCGATTATTTTACCAAATGGATCGAAGCCAAGCCGTTAACCACTATCACGGCCCAGCAAGTCCAGCAATTCGTGTGGAAGGACATTATATGCAGATATGGTGTACCACATACCATTATCACAGACAATGGCCGACAATTCATCAACAAGGAATTAGCCAAATTCTACAGCGGCCTAGGCATCAAGCACATCACAAGCTCTGTAGAACATCCACAAACCAATGGGCAAGCAAAGGCAGCAAATAAAGTCATCCTCGTAGAGCTGCGCAAGAGGTTGGATACCGTCAAAGGCCGATGGCCTGAAGAGTTAATAGAAGTACTATGGGCTTACAGATGCACCCCCCAATCATCAACAAACGAATCCTCATTCAGCTTAGTCTACGGCGCAGACGCCATGATACCAGTAGAAATTACCGAACCATCCCTGCGCTGAGAACTATACGACCCAACCCACAACCACCAAAACATGGCCTTACATCTCGACCTCCTACCCGAACTCAGAGAAAAAGCCCAGATACGCAACCTAGCTGCCAAACAACGAGCTGCCAGGAAATACAATGCAAATCTACACCCACGATCATTTGTCGTCGGGGATCTAGTATGGAGAATGGCCAGCAGTGCTAGAAAGAAGGATGGCAAGTTCTCCGCCAATTGGGACGACCCATACCGCATACGAGAAGATGCAAGAGGAGGAGCTTATCGCCTAGAACAATTGTCTGGGGAAGAGATTCCCAACACATGGAATATATCCCACCTCAAGTTCTACTTCAGCTGAATGTGTGTTGTAATCGAACCAATACTTGTAATCCCGGGTGTACTCTTTTTCCTCACTTGGTCTTTTTTCCCTAAGGAGGGTTTTAGCCAAAGAGGTTTTAACGAGGCACCCCTATTCGATAAATAAAAAGAAGGGTTCCCTACTTTATGACTCTATGTTTTTACTCGTGGTTAATTCATTTAAGTTCCCCACCCTTACCCCAAGTAAGCGGCCTGGGTCGAACACCCTTAACTCGTTGTTAATTCGTTTAAGTTCGCCACCCTTACCCCAAATAAGCGGCCTGGGTCGAACACCCTTAACATACAAAATCATCGCGTCACACATACATACATATCATTGAAACTCAGCATACACATAACATACAGAACATTAATAGCATTAAACATAAACGCAAGTGTACCAACGAAACATAATGTACCGGCTATTACAGACATAGGCTCAAATATTTTCAAATCAATTAAAACTAAGATCCTATTCTGCTGCCTCAGGTGCCACCTCTTCGGCATCACCCGCTTTCTTCTCGTCCTCTACCGCTTTCTCCTGCACCTCCTCATTCCCACTCTCATCCTCCTGGACCAAATTCCCATCAATAACATCCTTATTTACATCAAACCTCGAGTTCGTCACGTCCACATCTTGATGGAAAAAAGCCGTCTGCCGCAAACCCTTCTCAAAACCATTGATGTGCTCCTGTATGATGTTGTTCTTCAGATCATCAAGCTCACCGACAGCTCCATCATACTTGTCCTTCAAATCATCATAGTCCTCCTCCAACTCCCCTATACGTTTGTTCAGCTTTTCCTCAGAGTCCAAGCAACGCACCCTCCACGTTGCCAACCTTTTCCTCTCTGCTTCCCAACCTTCTTTTGCCTTTTCCAATGCAGCCTTCTCCTCCTCCAGTTTATCCACCTTACCCTGCAACTCCCCCACCTCCTTCACTTCCCTCCTATAAAGCGACCCCACACGTCGGCTTAGAACTAAAGCCTTGCTCCCAAACTCGACCATTGTTCTCACAATGTGCTTCGTGTCCATGTTGTCAATAGAATTTACAACGGTATCCGGGAGGGTGATTGAAATATCCTTCCTCACGGATATCTCCGGCAACTCAATCAACCCGGCTTCCGGCCCCTTCTCCCCACTAGCTGACCCCGCCCCGCTAGCCGTTCCAAGCAGAGCCGACCTTATCTTCTTCACATCTTTTCCCTTCCCAGGTCGAGGCGGAAGCTCAGTCTTCCTTTTCGTCCCGCCGTGCACGTGCACCTCTACCACCGATTCTTGTAAGTTGGGAACATCAGCTTTCCCAGCCGCCTTGGCCTTAGCGGCCATTTCCTTCCTCAACGTTTGAAAGAGCGCCAGATTCTTCTTTCCAGACTACGCCATATGCCCAACAATGATACATCACAACTCGGATCAAAACAACTTAGTATTATTAACACAACTTAAGTAATAAACAGATACCTTCGATATCTACTATCGGGTGCACCGAATTATAAACCCTAACTAGGCCCTTAGTGGGCAACTTATCGACAAACTTCAACAAGGTCTCCACAACCTCCTTATCACCAACCGACAATTCATCCATCCCCATGTCCATATACCGAGAAGGATTGTTTGTCCAACTCAAAGGGAACTTGGGACTTCCGTCTGCATTCAAAAAATAAGTTTTTCCTCCTTCCTTGACGATGACCTTGAAGTACCCATCTTTGAAATGCTTGAAAGACTGGGAGAAAGCATCCAGTCTGCTGATGCTGGGGCGACTAATCAAAGAGAGCCAAGTAGCCGGCCGCCGAGGTCTGGTGTCGTAAAAATATAAGAAAGCATAGGGAGTGGGCTCCAAATATAAGGACTCGCACAGAATGCGGAAAGCCTGCAAGTAGGCCCAACTATTAGGATGTAGCTAGGTAGGTGCCACATTCAACGCCCGCAACACACCCATAGTGAAATCGTCTAAGGGCAGTCGCACATGAAGCTGAGAAAAGTGGCACATATACATGTAGAAGAACTTCTCGGTAGCCCCCTCCTACCCATGGCATACCCGGTCAACGGCACTCACCCTCTCTAGCGAAACAATGTCTCCATTGACACCCTTGGAGATGACGGGTGTGCAGTTCAGCCAAGAGTTCAACAGACGAGACCATCTGAATAAAGATGATTGATTACGAACATCAGCAGCAACCCACCCATAGCCGCCTTTCGCCGGCCAGTTGCTCTCCTCCAACTCTTCGGGGGGATCCTCTCGAACCTCCCTCACAACCTCCATTGGCATCCCGCTCGTAACAACTCCAGAACTCATACCCTCTCCGCCAAGTTGTCTATCCTTACTTCTATATGACTCGGTACTTTCATTACTACTAGACGTAGACACGCTACCACTACTAGACATACTTGGTTTCATTTTTTACGAGAAGATGTCGGTCGAAATTGAGGACTAGTCGGACAGTTTTACGCGCACAAGATCTCTGAATTCAGAACTCTCACAAATGAAACAAGTAACCCCTCATCTGTTTGCAAACCCATATTTATAGTCCATGATCCCAAACGACGAAACTCTTCCCGCCAAAATAATACCCCAGACCAATCGACACCATCATTGCAAAGGATATGACACTTCAAAACGACGGCGCCAAAACTTTTTCGATTTGACCACTGACGCCTCTTCACCTACCCTCTAACGGTTACCACTTTTTAGCCTTAACATTGTTCACCACACTTAAAGGCTGGGGGACTGGTGTATCACACCTAGCCGGTTCCGCTAGCATACCAACACAACCAACACATATCACCCTTGACCGACAACTCATATCGGACAAGACTGGGGGACTGGTGTACCACACCTAGCCAAACTCGATCAAATAAGTAGACAATGTGTATATCAAGGTAGCCAAGTTCCCAGCCTAGGCCGAGTTAGCCTAAACTTGTACCGGTTTTAATCTAAACTAAACATCTAAAGGAACAACCTGCATCTCATATCACCAACATAAGCCATCAAGACAAGTAGCTGGCCTAGACTGACTACTCCAACATATCCGGTAAGATTAGAGCCTAGGCCGACCACTCCAATGAACTCAGCATAATAGAAGCCCCCGCGTTCAATAAACCTTAAGGGCCTGGGTTAGGGCCTAGGCCCATTCACAACCCAAGTTAGAGCCCAAGTCAAGGCCTAGCCCATGAGATGGTCAGACATCATTAATGCTCTATAAATACACGTGGACCCCAGCAATTAAAGGTACGCATTCATTAATCACTGATTTGACTCCCTGAGAGCTTTGACTTACTTGAGCTTTGGAGACTCTTCTGCAGGTAACCCCTCCTGGGTTTAAGCTGACATGTATCGACCAGGAAGAGGCCAACCGAAGAGATAGCGGACTACATGGTAAGGTGACGCCTGTGCCTAACTTATCTTATTTGTTCTCTGTAGGAACAGATATGAAACTCATTGTAAATAAGTTTTTCTAATTTCATCTCTTTCCTTGGCAATTCCCAATGTTTAATTTCAAAGAATTAATATAAAACATTCCGCCTATAATTCAAAATAATTAATATGAAACTTCCCATATAATTCTTTGAATATTAATGGTTCTCTAATTCAACAATTGAAATGGTTATCTAATTCAACAATTGAATTCTTAGTATCATGCTTGAAAATATGCGAAGAAGTAAATTTGTATTGTTTTCATCTTCAAGGGTATCTTTCCTTTTATCACTTTAAATAAAATGAATCTATTATTTTATTTTTCATCAGTATACCTATCTAAAAAAATTAAGCCTAACAAGTAATTTATCAAAATCTAATCAAAAATTGAGAGATGTAATTATTAAAAAAAATATAATAATCAAGTCACATTTAAGAAATGGTTATGAAAAAACATATAGTACGTAACTTTTCATTTTATATTCATAAGAAAATAAATATACCAAAAACTTATAAGATGAAAAAGAAAACTAAATATCAAACTAAGATTTATATCATGAGAAAGGAAAGAGTTACTTTTTTTTTTATCTTAAAAGAGAACGGATGAGAACCGAAAGCAAAGAGAATGAATTTATGTTTAACTTTCTATTTCTTTTTTTAAAATAAAAAACAAAAAAGATATAAGAGTAAAAAATGAATACAATACAATGAAAAACTTAAAATGAGAAAGAAAAAAAAAGTATTTCAATAAATTTTATTATTTGGTATTATGTTTAATTTTTTATTTTATTATTTATGAATATTAAATATTATTTTATAGAAAAAATTAAAATCAATCTAAAAAATATTTTTAGAAAAATTTAAAAAATCTCGGGACCGTGACAAGAGGGGCTTCTAAGGTCCGCCAGTGGTTCCGCCGTATTACCATCCCTACATATGATACACACTAAAATTGTCTTTTTTTTTTTCTTTTTTATATTCATAACTTGGTAATTGAAAGATAAATTTTAAGGTATTTAAAAATTTGGTCTTATACTAGCTTAATTTAATTTAATACACATATCTTTCTACATCATTCGTCAAAAAATCAATATCAAAAGATGTCGCTAAATGTTCTTTTTATTCTTTTCGTAGTAGTATTCCTTTAATCCTTCAAAACGATAACTTAATATGGCAACTTTATTCTGAAAATTATAATTATTTTACAACACATCGTGTGTTAATTGGATGGATTTTTTGTAAATCTCACCTTAGATAAACTATATAAATAGGATTAGAATAATACAAATTAATGTATATTAGTTGAGTAATAAATCATGAAAGAAAAAATTGAATTTACACAAGAAATAAAACATTATTAATATATGCATATGTTAATACTAGATTTGACTTATATATTCAAGCCTTTCAAAAGAATTGAAATAAGGAGCTATCCACCAACAAAAAATGTTGGGAAGAAGTTAAGTTCTAAGGCATGACCTAAAGTTGAGCAAGTGTGAAATGAGACATGAATTTTGGTCTTGATCATTGTCCTCAAGTATGAAAAGAATTTGTATGTTCCCAAGAAGCAACTTCCTAAGCCACTTTTGGCTAAGGCTTCAACAACTTCAACAACTGATAAGGATGTTTATCAGAAACATTTGATGATGTCATTTGTTGTAGATGTCTCATGCTTGCAACCAATGAGTTCAAATATGTAAAAACTTAGAGAAGTTTAAAATGACACAACACCACAAGTTGTTCTTCCATAAACAGTAAAGGAAAGAAGTTTGGCAAATCCTAAAACCAAGTAGGATCACACATTCTTCAAATAATTGACACCATTAACACAAAGATTGGACTTTTCTTTAGAAGATATTGAGTTATCCACCACTTTGATCCTACACTTTGCCCTATAACATACCTAATCCTGTTATCTATAGTTATGAATACTAATGAAAGTAAAATCATTTTTTTAAAATTCTATTACCAATCTTATCTTTGTAAACACAACTAATGTTTTTTAATTATTTTATTATATCTTTGAAAACTTCCTATATAATAAATAAAAATTATCGCAAAGTGTTAATTATGTAATTATAGTATTATGAATTTTAGTAACAATGTTCATTTATTATAATTACTTTTTTACATTGATTTTCTATCTCTAATAATTAATAATGGAGCTTTATTGATTTTATTATAAATAAAAAATTCTATATCTGATTTATTATCTGAAATTTCTGGTGCATGGTTGTAATATTATAAAACTTAATAAAAAAATGTTTATTTTTAAGAGTATTTTGGTATTTATACTTTTCTAACTTAAAATATTTACTTTAGTAATATTTTTTAATTTTAATAATTATTATAATTTTTTACTTTAATTATGTTTTTACTTTTTATTCTCTTATAAAAGGTAAATACATATGCGTGTTACGTAGATATTTCCAGTAGTGCATTATAACATGAATGGTAAGGACCTTTTTTACTATTAGAATAAATATTTTGTTTACAGATTTATTTTAAGAGATTGAATTATTTTAGTATTTTAAACAAAATAGTTATTATCTATAACAATATATAAAGATGATTCTCTCTTTTATGTCCGTATTTCATAATATCAATTCTACCATTTACAATATAATTATTTATTAAATTTTTTAAAATTAATAGTTATTTTTACTTATTTTCTATAAAATTGTTTATCTTTTCTTTTTATTTTATTCATCAACAATTAATTTCTCTATTCATTTCACTTTATTTTTAAATTTCTCTATTTATTTTACTTTATTTTTAATAAATATAAATTTATTTTATATATTAACTTAATAACATTTATAAATTTATTTTATATATTAATTTAATAACATTGCACTATTATCATCTACTAACATATCATCATTCACATTTAAAAGATAGTACTTACGTAATACGCCATTAGTGATAATAATAACTACTTGCGATAAAGTCGCTTAAGTTTTTTATTAGTTTATTTGTTTGTTTTATTCCTTTAATACGCTCAATATGTTTGCTTTTTATGTTTTATGTGCTTGATGCCTTTTGCATTTTATACTTTGAAATTTAATTCGTGTATATTTTGTTTTATTTACGTTGTTTGGTTATTATTTTATTTTTTTATATTAGAATAATCAAATATATCACACCTGCGAATTACTGTTAAAAGATGATCATATCTCAACATTAGCTGTTGTCATGTTTTGGGCCAAGACAAATAACTGGGTTTGCAAATAAAATTTAAAACATTTCTTCCTGCACTTCCATTTTTTCTTCCAGGACCCCTATAAAATTTACTATTCCCATTTTATCCCTGCAGCAAGCTCCACCATCTTCCTCTAAGTGCTATGGCAATGCTCACAGTTGCATGTAATAAAGCTAACAAAGAACGAACAATGCAACAATACCACAAGTCAAAAACACATAGAAAAATAACAAATGATAATTCAAGTGGAATTTTATTGTTCAAGAAAGTCAAGGTTCAACAATAATGGGTATATAAGGTTATAAAATAACATCAGCAAGATGTAAATTCCATTAGAGTATGGACCTGGAAAAGATGAAGGAATATTCAAGAAAGGACAGAGAATAGCAGAGAGACACTCAAAAGTAGGAGGAAAAGGCACGTATCATATCACACATATTTCATTATGCCACAAAATCTTTGAATATACTATTCCTTTTTGTTTTTCCTCAAATTTCTCCTTTGTCCACCCAGTAAGGGGTCCTCCTCCATGTGTCCCAAAGGCCTAACTAATTCTCCTTCTTTTTCCAACTCATCACCGTATGTTAGAATACTTCCCCAATTGAAAGGAACCTTGTCCTCAAGGTTGAAATTTGGAAATTGGGCTCTGATCTCAGCAACATCCTCCCAAGTCGTTGTTTGTTCATCCAAGAAATTCCATTGTATTAAGACTTGTGGAATCAATTGAGTGTTGCACATGATATTGCGAAAAGCCACAACTCTTAATGGTTGAATTGTTGGCCCTAATGCAGTAGTAAGCAGTGACAATGGTAAATATTGTTGGGAAGGTTGACCAATGAATTTCTTGAGTAAAGAAATGTGAAATAATGGATGAATTTTGGCCGTAGGTGGAAGCTTGAGTTTGCAAGTAATTGTTCCAGTCTCTTGAAGTACCTCAAAGGGGCCAAAGTAGTGCATTCCCAACTTTTGATTCTTCCGGAAAGCCACTAAAGTTTGACAATATGGCTGCAATTTGACTAAAATAAGGTCACCCACTGTGATTTGTAATTCTCGGCGATGTTTATTAGCTTGAACCTTCATATATTGTTAAGCCCGAGATAAATTCTCCTTAAGTTGGTGTAAGAAAGCATCACGATTTTGGAGGATATCCTTAACCGAAAGGGGGTCTTCTGCATGTGTTTCATATCTTGTAAGAGCAAGAGGGTCTTTGGCATACGAAGCCTTAAATGGAGCCATTCCAATGTTGTGGTGAAAGGAGATATTATACCAATATTGAGCCTAGGGAAGCATAGAGTACCAACTCTTAGGATTCTCAAACACAAGGCATTGAAGATACATCTCTAGAGTTTTATTTAATGCTTCGGTTTGTCCATCAAATTGTGGATGATAGGAAGAACTCATTGCAAGAATAGTGTCTTGATCTTTGAAAAGATGTTGCCCAAAGGAGCTTATAAAGACTTTATCATAGTCTAAAACGATAGATCTTGGGATACCATAGAGTTTGACAATGTTATAGACAAAAGTCTTTGCTAGCATTATACTAGTATAATAAGATTTCATAGGGATGAAGTGCCCAAATTTAGAGAGTTTATCAACCACCACTAGAATAGTTGAGAACCATGAGAGGAAGGTAAATTGGTGATGAAATCCATGGAGATATCATCCCAATTATGGTTAGGAATTTGCAAAGGTTGAAGTAAGTCGGCGGGTAACGCATGATCTTTGGCTTGTTGACAGATTTGACATTCGCGTACAAAGCTATGAATGTGTTGTTGCATACCGGGCCAAGAAAATTGGACACTGATTCTAGCTATAGTCCTAGCTACTCCTACATGAACCCCGGTTTTGGAGGAATGAAACTCCAATAAAACTTCGCGAATGAGGTCCTCTTGATGGGGTAACATAATTCGTCCTTTCCAAAACAACAAGCCATCCTTCACATCATATTATTGAAACTTGTTTTGGTGTGCTACACATTTATGATATAAAGGCTTCAATATATTAAGGGTGCAGACCATGCCAACATAAAGCTACGTGATAAGGCATCTGTAGCAACATTGTCACGACCTGGTTTAAACTGAATTGTGAAATCAAAGCCCATAAAGTTAGGTACCATTGTTGTTGCTCCAGTGTTTTCAGTTGTTGTTCTAACAAATCTTTAGGACTTTCTTGGTTAGTTTTGATGACAAACTTGTGACCAAGTAAGTAATGCCGAAACTTAGCTAGTGCCTTAATGATCGCATAAACAACATGAAAACCATATATATCCCATACATTAATCATGTTACACTAGGAACATGCTTGCACCTTTTCTGCCAAACATTTCACCAAGATGAAAAATTCTAACATTATTTGGGTTTTGGTTCCGCAATTCGTTTACAAAAATTTTGAAACTATCGATCATCAAGACACTTATTTCTCTTATAGGATTGTTTACAAAAATAGAGGAATATTTATGTCCTTATTGCAAAAACTACTTTGACAACTCGACACTTTCTTGTTTAACTTGTTTTCCAGAACATTCCAAGAAACAAATGATTTTGATCCCTTTAACCTTCTCAAGTTTCCAACAAGATGATTCTGCAAAGAAAAGGTAAAAGCACAAAAGACATATGCAGAATCCACAACAAGCACTTGAATATCTCTTCGGTCTATCACCACTACTAAAAAAACTCATATTTCTTGTTAATTTTGTTTTGAAATTTTTATGGTAGGAAATACTTATAAATTTTGTTATGAAAAAATTTATGCAAGAAATTGCTACCAATTTTTTTGCAAAATATTTTGTATAAAATACTTTTCGTAACAAATTTTGTAGGAAATACTTGCGAATTTTATAATTTTCTAAGAAAATAATTACCTACGAAAGAATTACTTGCCAATTATAATTTTTGGAAAAAATAACAAGAAAATATCTTTGCTTGCAAATATTTTTAACAAATTTACAAGAAAAATATATATATATATATATATATATATATATATATATATATATATATATATATATATATATATATCAAATTTTATATTTTGCTTAAATTCAATAACGGTGTTCAAAATTAACAACTTTTATTTTGGTTTTGACTATCGTTTTTCTCAATGAGTAGATAACTAAAGTTTTGGGATATTGTAATTTTGTTATCCATGAGTTCTAATATCAAAATCAGAGGTACATGCTTTAAGAGATTTCGGAACATTTTACTAACATCAATGTACCCAATTATGCTTGATTCACTAACAAAGTATTTTGGAAAAAATTAAGCAAAATCTACAAACCCATTAATCAACATAGTATAAGACAACAAAAGTGATCGAAAGAAGCAAGAAAATTATTTAACATATTATTTTTAGTTTCAACAAAAATAAGTCTAAATAATACTTTTTCACCTTGATTTGATTCAGACAAGTTTGGTTTCAATCTAATTTATTGATACAGACCATTAGACAATAAAAAACAACCTTATCTTCCCCTTATCGGATGAATATACAACAATAAAATATTAGGGTTTGCATGATATATACATCACAGAAATTTGTCACTTATATTCTCGTTTCTTGTTGTAACAGGAAATTCTACTCCTTCCTGTGACAAGAGTATCATGGTTTCTGCAGCCTCGATCTCACTTTTAACTTTTGAATTGATATCAGAAAGAGAAGTGTGAAATTTTCGAAGTTCAGAGAGTTGGGTCCCTCTGCCATGATCGATAGCTTCATCAAGCATTGAACTTTTACTTTCTTCCTCAGCCAACTGTCTCATCACATCGAGAAGTTGCAGATTGAAGTGGTGATTCCTATAAACATCAAAAGAGGGTCCTCTTTGGAGTTGGTTTGATCTGAGATCTTGCTGAAGAAATTCAGTAGCAACAACATGAACTCCTGGGTGGGAAAACGAGTAGGGTTTGTTCCCCGGAGAGAACACGACAATGGCAATCTTTGCACCACACATGATGGACAACTCATTCGCTTTCTTGAACAACCCTGTTCGACGCTTTGAAAACGTTATTTGTCTCCTGTTGGGGTTCTTCACTCTCACAATCTCAATTTTCCGACGACCCATGATTCCTTTACCTCAACTTGCATTGAAAGATAGAAGAAAAAAAAAACAACACTGTAATTAGGGTTTGTTGCGAAGGTTGAGTTTGTCACCTACCTTCACAACCCTCTTTATATACACACACGAACAGGTTTTTCAATCGTTATCAACTTGTTTCATTAATATATATAGGAAGAATTTAATGTTCTTCTAATTTTACAAAAGGTTTAATTATATTCTAATTTTATTTCATTGAAACTATAATACGAAAAATTATGAATTTATTGCAAAACATTGAATCTAGATCATATCTTTTTATTGGATTCATCGTTTTAAAGAAAGAGTTTTGACGTTTGCCATTGGTGCAAACTCTTGTCACTTCTAAATACTATTTTTTTTTTGTTCTAAAATAACCTACATTTTGCAAATTGTTTTTAATTTCTAATAATCATGCATTTAAAAACGTTGCGTAAGATCTAATTGTAAACCATAATGTTAGATCATTTAAAACCTGGTTTTGTTAGAAATGAATGTATAGTCTCCCAACCAAATTTAGATTCTTTATTTTTGGTACTACTTGTTTTTTTTCTTCTAATTTATAGATCGTATTGACTATATATCATCACTTTAAAATTATATTTTTTATTCGTTTTCTAATATTTTAAAACGATTATGAATGATATAATTTTAGTAAAGTTTTAAGGAAATAACAATTTAATCAAATTTAATTTAATTTAAACAAAATAATATTACTTCCCTAATTATTTTGAAAAAAATATATTAAATGGTATTAATCTTTAAGCCATTGTAGAACAATACCAATTGGATTTGTTCTAATTGGTTGGATTTGTTTAATTTCAGTTAAGGAAAATCTATATTAGCATTTGCATCTCATTTTTTAAAGAAATCATATCACTTTTGGTAAACATTACTAAAAGAGTTAGTTTCGTAACCATTTTTATTACAATGGAAATATATATATATTATCAATTTTATATATATATATATATATATATATATATATATATATATATATATAATTTTTCCTGCAAATTTGTTAAAAAATATTTGTAAAAAAAGACTTTTTTCTGCTATTTTTGTTAAGAATTTTAATTGACACTTTCGTAGGTAATTATTACTTATAAAATGATAAAATTTGTAAGTATTTCTTACCGACCTTATTGTGAAAAGTTTTTTATACAATATATTTTGCAAACAAATTGGCAATTATTTCCTTAAAAAAAAATTCATAACAAAATTTACAAATATTTTCTACAAAAAATATTCAAAAATAATTGACAGAAAATATGGATTTTTTGAGTAGTGAATATTATATGAGCTTTCTGGTAGACTTTTTAAAAAACATATGTAGCACCGAAAATGTAAAAAAATGCCAATTTATTCAAATTGAAATAGTTTTATTTAAAAAGTAGTATTAAGAAAACTAGTGAATCGAAACTGATTAATCATTTATTAAACCTTTTTAAGAAAAAATTAAGATCTTTTCATATATTTTGTAACACGTCACCTTCCACTTTTGTTTCATTACAACTAGAAAAAAAAATTGTACTTTCCATGGAAAGTTTACAATCTATATTTTATATTTTGAGTGTAGATTTAATTTTCCACACAAATATGTTTATGTAGTTGTATAGTTGATGGACGGTGCATTAATAAATGTAAAAATCTAATTGCTAAATGTTATATATATATATATATATATATATATATATATATATATATATATGATTTCTTTACTAACTTTAACGTCAATTATATTAGATGGAGCTGCCTTGTTTTGATCGCTCCGTATTAAATTGGATTAATTTGTTTCACATAAGAATTGTGATTAGTTTTATTGCAAAACTCTGGTATTGCTTAGGATTTGAAACATTTGTTATTCTTTTGGATTTTCAAAAGTCACGTTATACTTGTAATATAAAACCCATTACTTTCTGGAGTTTAAAACTGCTGCTATTTTTTCAATTATTTACACAAAAATAATTCACGTTTATGGTGATAAAAATAACTTTCTTAAAAAAAGCAGTTGATTTTACAATTTATTCTCAATAACTTTGAATTTTTGTAATCTTTTGTGTTTCTAATTATTTTGAAAAGTTGAAACAATAAAAAAATACTTTTAAAGAAAAAAAATACTAAAACATGATTAGATAATTCTCTAAAAATGGTATCAAACATTTTAATGCCATCAAAACACTTACGGTTACAAATTAAACATGTTACAATCAAGAGGGAAGACTTAACCTCAATGAAAAAGAAGAAAAAAAGAAAATGTTTATATTACAACAAAATTATTTATACAAGTTAATCCAATTTAGTTCTGATGTCTCTAACCTCTCTTCTACAAGTAAGAAAAATCCAAATTTACAGGATAAAGATCTGTTGCATAGTGATCTTACTTTGGCTTTAAATCACAGTAAAGAATTGATTCTGGTTTGCATTCATGAAGATAGTTCATGCTCCTGCCAATAACAAATTATTAAGATAACTTGCATAAACAATGTAATTGAATTTCCAATAAACTTGTAATCAATTAGTATACGAAAGCTAAGAAAATGACTTTAGGAGCTTTTTAAATAATTAATAGGCCGAAAGTTGTACATAAAATATATTGTGGGTAACTAGAATCCAATTTAATGGTACCAAAATTAAGAAACTTGAATTCTGATTGAAATTGTGGTTGTGTACAGTAAAGGTAGATATGATAAGGGGAAAATGGTTTGCTTTGATTTCAAGACTCTCTTTCTACCCCTTTTCTTGTGTGATCTACATTGTTCCACTTTAAATATAGTGCTGCAAAGATAAACAAATAAGTTATGTTGCAGACAAGTGTTCCCTGTAATGTATTATAAAAGCTTTATGCCTAAAGATTATGGTTTGTAGATTATTATAGAAAAGAATGCAAAACGTTGGATACCTATTATTCTGAACTAATAGCTTCCAACAACTATGGTTACTCAGCCATGAAAGAATCTTGAGTTTGAAGAAGCATCTTGGCTACCAATTTTCTTTGATGACAAAAAAGCGGAAAAGCAAAGAAAAAGGAACAAAGAGATTATTTTCAAAATAGGTTTACCAATATATATATATATATATATATATATATATATATGCTTTAAAAAATGAGGTCAAGAATACAAAAGGACAAGTTACAAATTAGGATAACCGATTGTCTCAAAAATAATTTCTAAAACACTTTTTTGCAATGATAATCAATTATCCTAAGATAATCTATTATTCCAAAACTTTTTTTAAAACTTGATTAGTATTAAATGTTAATCGATTATCACATAACGTTCTCTAAAAAATAAAACTTCCTAGAAGATCATGTGCAAGCAGACTATTTGTGACTTTTTAAGACTTTTTAAAATATTCACATACACACACACATATATATATATATATATATATATATATATATATATATAATACTGTATGCATCTTATATTCACATTGTTTAGTACATCTTATATTTTCTACACCAGAAGAGGAAGAAATATTATTTATTTATAGTTTCCCCTCATATATTGGTTTTCAAACAAGTGGAGGGAAAAAATTATGGATAGGGTTCACTTGGGCTGTTAGGGTAAATATAAGGTAACTCTGGTTTGTCCTTCGATGACAATCGACACGTTTGGGAGGAGAGAGAAAAGTAATAGTAGAGTTTCTCGTTCCCTGAAATGTTACAGAATTATTCATTGCATTGGTTTGCCATGCATTTCCCGAGAAAATAGCCACAATGTCAGCGAAGAAGGGATCAAACATTTAGGGAGCAGCCATCTATGATAAGGTTATAAACTTTTGTTTTTCACACACAATCATAAAATAGGGAAGTGAGACAAATATCACAAAAAATACAGCATATCATAATAAGATAAAATGAAATAAAAATTCTCCCAAATCCATAAAACTGGATTTTATTATACTTTATGAAGATATTGATTAATTTTGTAGTGACTAGTCAGGATAAATGAGCTCATGACCAACAAAATAACTCAAGAACATCTCATATTGAGTAATAGTAACTCGTTTAAATCTCCAAGGTCATACCTCCAACTAAAATAATCAAATATTTATTTATCAAATTTTATTTCAATATTAAACAATATAATTATATAAATAAATAAATAGATAGATAGGATCAATGAATAATTAAAATAAATAAAGATAAATAAAAAGAACTCGTACGTAACTGAAGAAAAATATAAATAAGTAAATATGAATTGAGTAAATATGACTAATGCATAACTGGAGATGATTATAAATAAATAAATAGGAACGAGAACTAAATATAAAATAGAATGAGGTTAGGGACACCTCACTTATAGAGATAAAAATAATTAAGAATAGATAAAAATAATCAAAGAAAAAAAATGATAAATGTCTTCTCCCCTTACCTTATTTATTGTGGAAATTATACCAATGTTATACCGAGACTTTGATGATATATAAAATTTTTCCTCTTTCTTCCTTCTCATACACACACAACTTCTTCTTCTGTTTGTCTTTTTTTTGTTCTCAATGTCTCTCTTCTCTTCCCCATTTCATTTACGTCATCCTATTTATACTATCATATGTAATCATTGCTTTAGTTTAAATTAAACTCAATTTCTTTTGGTTTTGCTTCGTTTGAAAGGAATTACTCGTTCCTGGATTTTTTTTTCTCTTTACATTGAAATGATAGAATCTCATTTAATGTTACTTTATCCTTTCATTCCTTTTTTTTATTTAATAATAGCTTCTCTGACTTATATACTTGTTACTTTTTTTTTCTTTTGCTTTAATGTACAATAGAAAATACCTTGGTTTTAAGTTCCTATACGGTAATAGTGATTTTAATATTAATTCAATTGTATAAAATCTTATAACTATTTTAATTTGAAAATATATATTTTATATATGAGTGATTTTTAAAAAAATCTAATTAATCTTATTAGGATTTATTTTAAATTGTGCATAATAATTCTAACATTATATGAAAAAATAATTTTAGTTAAATATAATTTCCTAACATAAAATATTCTTACTAAAACAATATATATCTCTTTTATTTTTATTTTATTTTTGGATGTTACAACTAACATATAACTAGAAAAACAATAAATAGTGACTAAAAATTTGATCACTAAATGACTAAAATTGGTCAGTGATTTAAATAGTGATCGATTTAATGACTAAAAGATTCGATGACTAATACGTTGGTCACTGATCATAGTGATCGAAAATAATGACTGAACTTATGATCGAATTTTTGACCAAAATAGTGACTAATTTAGTGATCAAATCGATGTTTGATTTCGTCACCAATACATCTCTAATTTAGTGACCGATTTTTCAGTCACTACATTAGTCACTAATGATATTATTATTATTATTATTTAATTTTAATAATTTCAAATATAGGTTTTATTAAGTTTTATAAACAAGGAAAATAGCACCATAAAGATACACTTTAGTAAAAATTGGAATTAGTCCATCTTTAAAATTTTGGACCAATTTAGTACTATATATTTTGAGATGAGTGGATTATTTGAACCAAATTTTGTTAAGTTTATTTTACGTTTCAAATGCATTTCATGATAGTATTTAAGTTGTTTACATTATTTAATACATCAAATAAACTTAACAAATATTGGTTAAAAGTACTAAATCCACACATTTCTAAAGATGAGAGACTAAATTGATCTAAAATTTCGAATAATGACTAATTTCAGTTTTCACTAAAAGTTAAGGGACAAAAAAAATATTTAACCCAAATATATTCATGATATAATGATATAAAACATCTTTATCAATTAAGAGTAGAAGACGTTAAAGCATAAATTAATATAATAGCAAAACATTAGCATTAGAAATTACAAAAAATTATTCAGTGAACTAGAACTTCATTTATTCATAATTTTATTTATTATTTATTATTACTAACAGAAGAAAAAAAAATACACATAAATTTTTAGACTTACTTGAGACTGATTTAATTATAACCATTATAACATTAGTTCATAAAAAATATTTTCTATATTATCTTTAATGTTATAAATGAGTAATCAAATAATACTAATAATAACAAAAATAAGAATTATATGATAATTATTAGAACAATAATAATACATATATATTAATAATATCAATCAAATCCAATAATTCTAAAAAAAAATACAGAGTATGAAAAGAAATATAAATATCCTTTTAAATATCATATCATTGTTTTAAAATATAGAATATAAAGAAAAAGATAAAACATTTTTTCTATATAAACTCTGGTGTTTATTCCTATGTTTATAAATATAAGAGATATTTATAGAAAACTACGAATACATATGTGTTATCGCGCCTATATATCCGTATCTTTTAAATATGAATGATAGTATGTTAGTAGGTATAATGTTATTAAGTTAATATATAAAATAAAATTATATTTATTAAAAATGAAGTAAAATGTTAAAAATAAAGTGAAATAAATAGAGAAATTAATGTTGATGAATAAAAAAAAGTAAAAAAGATAAACAATTATAAAAAATAGACAAAAATAATCGTTAATTTTAAAAAAAATTAATAAATAATTATATTGTAAAGGGTAAATTTGATATTATGAAATATGGACAAAAAACAGAGAATTTTTGTAAATAAAGAGACTTAAAAATAAATTATAATAGATCTTCTTAAATAAAATATTAATTTGTAGTAAAATTATAGTCTTAATCATAAATATTATTTATTATAAAACTAAAAATGCATAAAAATATTAATAATCGTAATATAATATTTTAATTATATATTTTTAAATTATATTAATTTATTCATAACATCTTGAAAATTAACGCATCAGTTACGTTCTGTTCTGGAAATTCTGGTTCAAAATCTACCTGTTATGAAAATTTTGAAAAAAATTATTCTGAATATATTCAAAATCCAGAATCACTTGTTAGAAATTTCGAGAGTAGAATCAGTAATTATGAGGTGCAGGAAGAAAAGCCACTTGCTCCCAAACTTTGCGGCACCTAAATCTCCACGCGGCGAGCACGTGGTTCTCAGTTCTCAACCACACAGAAATATGAATCTTCGAGAATTTTCTTTTACACGGACAAAATAAACTCTTACGAAATTGAGGCATCAAATTCCATAGATTCAATGTTTAGTAACGTGGCACCAAATCGAACCACTAACAGTACCATGATGTTATGTATTTGTTTAAGGAGGGTCATTAACTCGGTGTGTTGGAGTGGTTTATGAATGATGGCTTCTCAAAGTTTGAGTTTACCAACAACACACATTACTTGCAATCGGATAATTCAGAAGCTCGATTCCAAGGTTTTGTTGTGGCCTTCACCTGTTCATACCAAACCCACAAGAATTTCTTCCTCGATTCGGGCAATGGGTTCTTCTGCTTCTTCCCAGTCACAGCACGCAGACAACATTCAATCTGAAGCAGGTATAGATTGCATGGTCAAGTGGGTTTTCTTCAATTTTTCTATTTGTTGATTTCATTTGAGGTCTGAGTTTTCAAAGAGAAAACTGTGTTGAAAATGTGAATTTTGCTGGGTGAAATCAAGAATCCCAGTTGATAATGCGATAGTTCTTACTGGGTGTTGCGTAGAGTTTGGATAGTCACAAAGATGAAAATAATAAGTATGGTTTATTTTTATTTGAGGTATGGTCTATTTTTATTGAGGGGATTTAGGGATAGTGTAACACTGATAGGAGTGTCACATTGAATCTGATGAATTATTTAACCAGGAACTTAACCTTTGAGAATCTCCTATCTAATGATTGAATGGAGTAGTCTTTTGAGTTTCACTCTCCCCTATTGCCTTAAGTCTTAATAGTTGGTGCTTTTATTGAAAGTTGGGTACCAAAAAGGCTACTTATAAATTAGATTAAGGCTTAAATTGAATACTAAGTTAGTGCACATATATCTTGTCTAAATCACCATGTTTTCATACATCGCAACCACTATGGTTCACTAAGTTGAAAAACACATTGCATACGTCTTAACAATAATTGTGAATGGCCTAATAGTCTCTTTCTGAACCTTGCAGGAACTGGCACTATTGACTATAAATCTTTGAGTGATGAAGAGTGGAAGAAGCGGCTCACAAAAGACCAATTCTATATTACTCGTCAGAAGGGAACTGAAAGAGCCTTCACTGGGTATGTTCTTGAACTAGTATGAGGAATTAAGGGCACTGTGCTTCCAAGTCATGCTTAGCTGTTCACACAAGCATTTGAAAAATTGCTTTGCAATATTCAAAATGAGTTTGCCAGACCTTTTTTGACTTGATTCTTACTCTGAATTACCGAGTCCTATTTATTTTGGTGCCAATTTAATTAATTGGGGTTTGTTTTTCTATGTTCTGTTTAAACCATCTTATTTTACTGGACAGAACATAACGTTACATAGTTGGTTGAGAAATTGAGTGTTTTTGGTTTGAAACAGCTTTCTAGTTTCCGCTAATTCGCATTATTGGAATCATATTTAAGATAGAAAGGTCAAAATTAAAAAGTTCAATGGTCTCATCTTTGGGTTTAGAAAGATGCAATTAGAAGATTATCTATCTTTATGAGAAGAGATGGTATCATCTTGTATTTGGAAACAAACAATAGGGTTGAAGGATGAAGATTTGGCACTTATTCATTGTAATCCCTCAAAGTCATTTGCTTGATATTGTTCCATAATGTTGCTTTACACTTGTCAAAGAAACATTTAGGGTGAATTAAAGAAGTACACATATCATCAAAATAAAGTAACAAAATGACTAGATTTATATCTCTTGAGGAAACAATAATGACCGACATTACACTTTTGGAATATTTCTAGCATCACACTGTCTTGGTGGTTGTTTCAAGCAATTCAGAGTCTTACTCAATCTATGCACCAAATTCTCCTTCCCTTTCCTTGAGAAACCTTGAAGTTGGTTCACATATTTCCTGTCTAAATCACCATCCGTGAAGAAATATTGTTTCCATGTCCAATTTCATGGAAGCTTCACAATGCCTAAGATAGACCTGATGGTTTTTTGCTTCAAACCTAAAGCAAATATTTTATTATAATCAAATCCTTCCTTTTTCTGAAATCTTTTGACAACTAGGCGGGCTTAATACCTCTCAAAGCCATCATTTTTCTCCATATCCAATAAATCCATTTGTTGTAAAGTATCTTCTTTCCCATAGATAACAGGGCTAGTTCCCATGTTTGATTAAAGATCGGCAACTTTAAATCATCTTTCATAGCAAGCTCCCAGTTTATATTATCTTCTTACGCAAATGATAGACCCCAAATGTTAGAGTCAATAAACTTGAGTTCTTTTTCCATTTTTGTGGTTCTTCCATTTGTCTGAAAGTTAATTCCTTTATGCTTTCCAAATATACAATCTTCAATGTCAATTTCAATTAATTCAAGTCCTAGTATTTTCCCATCTGAATGCTATAGATTATAATTTTCATTATTTCTTGCAACTACAATGTATTGATGTGCCCTTGTCATCTAAATGTTGGGTGTCAGTGTAATCGAACAAGTACTTGGAATTAAATAGAAGATGAAAAATTAAAGGAACAAAATAGATAATAGGAAAAAAATGTAATTTTATTAAAATAAATAAAATTACACACAACACCCTCTCTTGAAAATAGGAAAAACAAATACAAAGGGAACCTTAAAGGAGAAACTAATTTTCTCTCTTGATTTTTCGCTGAAGCATTATTAAAGCAATAGGAAAGAAAAGGAAGAAAGTTTTGGGATGAGTTCCTTAGAAAACAATGAGCTCCTTTTTATAATATGAAAAGTAAGCTCCAAGGTAAGTTACCACCGATGTGGGACTTATCTTGAGAAGCCCTTATTGGTGGAAACTTACCTTGGAACTTACTTTTCACCTTATAAAAGGAGTCCAATGTTTCCTTAGCAACTCATCCCAAAAGTCTCTTTCTTTTATTTCCTTTTGCTTAGTATTAGAGAGAAAAATTAATGAGAGAAAATTAGTTTCTCTTTCAAGGTTCTCCTTGTACTTGTTTTTCTTATTTCCATGAGGGAGGATGTTATTGTTTTCTTCTTGGAGCCAAAGAGAATGGTATGTAATTTTATTTCTTTTAATAAAATTACATTCTTTTCTATTATCTATTTTGTTCCTTTCATTTTCATCTTCTATTTTGTTGTGAGTACTATGATTACTCTATTTGAGGAGATGGTTCATCCTGGTGCGGCTTGAAAGCCTTCCATTTCAAGAAAGCATGTCCTATTGTAGAATAATAGTACAAAGGAATCATTGCTAGTGAGATACTCGGGCTTGAGAGGGAGGTGTTCCAATGTGGAGAGACTCAGACTTGAGGGTGAGATTGTTAAGAATTGAAAGTAAGTTGAAGTCTCACATTGAGTAAAAATGAGTTAGATAACCAATATATAAGTAGGTTTTACAAAATCCATTACCTTAAGGTTTTAGGTTGAAAGTAGTGTCATGGTCTCTTGTATGGGTTTGTTCATTACTCATTGGTACCGAATCTCCTGTGTCTCCTCTTGGAAAAACCTCACATCAAAGATTACCACTCTTATTATCATGAACAATTGTCATTGCACCCTTTGAAGTCTTCCAATCACTGTTATGGAAGAATGTTGTTTAGCCACCACTATAGTTATATCCTATGGTTAAATTTCTTCCTCTTGGCATTCTGCAAAGTTGAAGAGATTGAGGATTCACCTAACTCTCTCTATTGATCTCTTTATTGGTAAACACATACATTGTCAAATTAACAACTGCTTGCATCATCCGATGAATGGTGTTTGCAACTGAAGGTTTCTCATACATTCTAGAAAGAGCCACCACAGGACTCACTATGGATGTTTCTTTCCCAATGTTGAAAGCATCATCATTGCGGGATAATGTCAAACGAGTAACTTTGAGGGCTTGCTTATTAAGAAGAGCCCAATCTTCATCCTTCATACCCTATTATTTGTTTTCTAAGAGAGGTTGATACAATTTCTATTGTTGATACATATAATCCGCCTCTTCCAAAAGTCAAGTCTGCAGTTTCAAATTTCTCAATTTTCACCTTTCCATATTCTGCAACCATTATCCTCTCTCAAATATGATTGATTCCCTTTGTGTCGTTGATATTAATAAACAATAATAACAACCAAAGCTTTGATACCACTTATTGAAAAACAATGCAACTATAATAAGATTTATGAGGAAAAAATGTGAATGGTCACACATAATTGATAAAGGAATTTAGCTAGTTATGCCTACGTCTTCAGGTTACTGTCAACCTTTAATTGAAAGAGAAAACTATAAAATAAATATTTACAAAGCATTCAACTCAACTCAGTTTCGCCTAGAGAATATAAAATAGTATTTTAGCTTAATAAGTATTTTCTATCAAACACTATTTCTCTTGCTATAGGAATTATTTTTATACTAGTTATAACTATCGTATTTGTACATGCACAAATAGTTTCTGCCCCGCTCATCTAATTTTTTGTATTTTTATCCAATCCCTTAAATTTTGTTGGCTTTTATTCTTTTTCTCTCAATAAAAGAATGCTGGTTCATTCATGATTTTAGTTGTATGACTAAGTCCTACAATATTCTAGTAGTAGGCTCAAATATGGGTGAAATTAAAGCTTGAAGATGCCGCTATCAAATGAATTTTTCATGAACGACTTTGGTCTAGTGAAAAAGATCATTGGAATGTAAATCATAAGACAAATAAAGAGGCAATTTTGCAATTATCTCAAGCAGATTACACCAATTTTGTTTTGCAAAAATTTAACATGGGAGATGTCAAGCTATTAAAGCACCTATGGCTAGTCAATTTTTTCCCATCCAAGGATTAATCACCTTAGACAGAAGAAGAAAAAGAATTCATGAAAGTTTGATGTTACAATGGTTTGTACGAAGTCAGATATTGGCCATGCAGTGGAAGTTGTAAGCAGGTTTATGTCAAAATGTAGGTGAAGCTCACTAGGAAGCAATCAAGGGGATCTTGAGGTAGCTATGAGGCATCGGAAAGAATTGTTTGTACTTTAGTAAAGGAGAATCAACATTACAAGGCTATTTAGATGTAGACTTTGGAAGTGAAGTTGATTATGAAGTACTACTGATAACATTTGCAATATTGGTATTACAATTGTTGGCTGGATAGCAAATATGTAAAAAATCATTGCTTTATCTATGTAGAGGCTGAGTATATTGCAGTAGCAAGAGACCTTAAAGAGTTTATATGACTTCAAGAATTGTCAATAGAGTTTGGATTCATCTGGTACAAAAGTGTTGTGCATAGTAATAGTCATACTGCAATGTATATGGCAAAAAGTTCAACATTTCATTTTACAAAAAACTACATTGAATTCTTGATTGATCATAATGCTGAGTATAGATGATCGAAGGAGAAAGAAACTTTTTCTGAAAAAATTTGTGCAGGATTCATGGGCTATAAGAAGGGCCTCCACATCTGTGATAGGTGGTGTTTCAAACTTGCTTTCGATAATCGAAATCACTAGAGCATAATCTAGAGAAAGACCTTCAAGAGCCGCGACTATGTTCTAGTGGTTTAACAAGACACTTGATACCAGCGAGTTCATCAGCAATGGATTTTATGGTTCCCAAGAACTTGCACATGGTTTTGTTCTCAAGGGAGTTTGCTAGGAGATCAGGGCACAGCTGTCACGCACGAGCCTTGGTCTGAGTGTAGAAATGGTTATGAATTTGTTCCCATACTTGATGGGAGTGAACGGCCACAAGGACGCGTGACAGAATTGACTTGGAGAGAGTTGATTGTAACCAAGAAAGCAAGAATTGGTCTTGAACTTCCCACTCCTCATAAGCTGGATTGACAATTCCAGCAGCACGATCTTCGTCATTAAGAAACCTTAGAGGGATAATGGGTTAACTACAAAAGATGAAGACGATGTGATTTGATAACAGGCTGAACTTGTTGTTTCCACTGAAGGTAGTTGATATCATCCAGCTTTTCTGCTATAGAATTGGGGAAAAACTGGGAAGGGTAGGAGCTTGGACTGATCATTGTGGATCAATTTCCGGCCCTTCAATACATATTAGAAATGATTATGGGAGAGAAAGGTAATCATAAATCTGACACTGCATTCTTTATTTTCATATCAACAAAGAGTACAAAGAAGGTATATATAGGCCTAAGATCCTATACTGCTGCATCTTAAAACAGAAAAAGAGAGGAAAACAGAAAACTAACATCCAGTTGAATAACTGAATGTTTTTACATCTCACTAATACTTCAACAGATTTTTCCTTGAGGATGAAGTGCTAACATTGAGAAAGATCCAAGGAAGAATCCATAAGCTACGTTAACAAAGGTGGTGCTATTAACAAACTGCAGTGTATTCAGCTTCAGTTGGCTTGTTAGAATGACAATCTGGAGAAGGTTGTTGCATTGATCAGACAGGTTGAAACTAGCCTTAAAGTGGGAGATTGTTGGACTAGGTCATACAGCTAAAATAATGAATAAAGTAATATATTTTTTTTTTTTTTACTTAAAGAAGAAGGAAAGCCAATAGAATCAAAGGGATTGCATAAAATTAAGAAAATTAGATGAGCAGAACAAGATCTATATGTGCATGTATAAATATTATAATTATAACTACTATAAAATAATTACAATAGCAAGGAAAAGATTATGTTTTTTTTGTTGTAGGTGAGCAGCGAGTTGAGTATTTTGTAAACAACTATTTTATAATTTTCCTTTTTTCAAAAATAAGGTTTGTAACAATTTGGAGATGTAGACATAATTGCCTAAACTCTCGATATCAATTTTGTGTGATTATTTTACATTTGTTTTGATTTTTAGAAATCTTATTATAGGAAATTTATGTAATTTTCTGGCACGAGAACAGATGGTTAGATGCATAGCTAGAATTTTATTCTCATGTCATTGCTGTATTTAATCAACTCTTTTTTTTTTTTTTTTAAATTCATTTTAGGGAGTACTGGAATACTAAAACCTCAGGGATTTACCACTGCATATGTTGTGACACACCATTATTCGAGTAAGTGATTTTATATCCATACAGAAATCCTAATGTCATATTTTCTTTCAGTGGCCTCAATCATCAAATTCCCTTTTTCCTTTACAGATCATCTACTAAGTTTAATAGTGGAACTGGGTGGCCATCCTATTACGAGCCTCTGGGCAACAATGTGAAATCAAAATTGGATTTGTCAATTATTTTCATGCCTCGCCAGGAGGTTCTTTGTGCTACTTGTGATGCGCATCTTGGACATGTGTTTGATGATGGTCCTCCTCCCACAGGAAAACGTTACTGTATCAACAGGTAAGTAATCACTTGAACTGTGTTTCCTTTTCAATCTTACATATTTCACCTTTGTCCAAGAATTTATGATTTTGTTCTTGAATTCCTGCAGTGCCGCCCTTAAGTTCAAACCAAGGGAGTAGATAGTGAAACTGCCATTCAGAAGATGCAATAATGTAAGAGATTGTGACTGTTGAGAAATTGTAAATGATCTATATCTCATATTTTGTGCTCTTGTTCTTACTTAGGGAGGGCAATGAAAATTGTCCTGCACTTGTGATGTATAAAACACAGTATTTAGAATGTAGAAGCACGATTACTATAGTGAAGACTCAAATTCTCATACTAATGAACTTCTTGAAGTGTCAGCATGAACTTACCATTGTTTTCTGACACTGTTATAGTTTTTACTCCAGAGGATACAATCTGTTAGAGAATTTCCAATTTGATTCTTGGTTTTACTCTTTCTGGGTTTTAATCATTTTCTTTCTAGTATTTTATTTTCCTCAAAAGGATGAAATGAAAAGTCAAAATAATCATGTTTGAATGACAAAAGTATAATTTAGAAGCATAGGTGATCCATATCATTACCATATAAAGTAGATATTATTTTGTGTGGGAAAATGGTATTCATTTACTGATTGTTAAGTTAGTTAGCCAACTGAGCTGGACTCTAAAAGTACCCTAAGGATTCAAGTATAATATTAAGCTATAAAATTGTGGTTTTTTTGGCTAGTGAGCCTTTAGGCAATTCCACTAGACCTCATACTTTATTGGTTGTCCATTGATTTCAACTCTTCTTTCATAAACTTCAACCATTTTTCTGAATTGTCACTTTTCATGGCTTGTCTAAATGAGAATGGACCCTAATCAATACTCAATTCACATTTATGTTCAAGTGAATATACAATAAATCACTTGAAATAGCTGGTCTTCTTTGTATTTCTGTCCTCCTTGGTGCTATTTCATGTGCTTCTTCTATCACTTGTTCATTAGTGACTTGCACATTATTTGTTGGTTCATTAACCATATACTCATCTTATAGGTGGTTTGGTTATCATTTTATTGTCTTTGTTGTTATTTGATTGTAATAAACTAGGGGAACAAAATCCTTACAAAAAACATAAGGCGAAGAAGATTCACCATGAGTTTTTACAAAATCCACCACCTTTCGTGATTTTCTCACTCCCCTACTAAATTGGTTATTTTCAATGAATTGAGCATTATGAGATTCAATTGTTCTTGTACTATGCTTTGGACGATAGAATTTCTATCCTTTTCATACTTTTCATGATAGCCAATGAAGAAATCACCAACGGGTCTTGTATCAAGCTTTTTTCCATATGGGTTATACACCCTTCTGCTGGATAACCCTATGCTGGACAACCCTAAACATGGAGATGTCTTAAACTTAGTTTTTTTAAAGTTTAGAGTTCATAAAGAGTCTTAGGAACTACTTTATTAGAAACCCTCTTAAGTAGATATGCAATTGTCTTTAAGGCATGCATCTACAAAGATAAAGGTATAATGCATCTACATAGATATGGGTACAATAATTTAACATAGACCTAAACATATCTGTTAAAGTACGATTCTTCTTTTTTAACAACACTATATTGTTGAGGCATAATGTATTATGCATATATGCATATACTTTCGAAGAACTTTGCAAATGAACCTGTACATCGTTCACTTTCAATGAATTTTCCATGAAATTAACCACTTCTATCATATTTTAGAACCTTCACTTTTCTATCTAATTGTAAACGAAGTTTTTTAGGATGTTTGAGATTTTTCATGCAGAAAATACAAATAACGTGAAAAATAATTTATAAAGATGATAAAATATTTTTCATCACTCCAAGGTGAAATGCCAAAGGATTCACAAATATTAATGTGTATTAATCTTATAAGTTTATTGCTTCTTGTAACAGAATTCTTGAATATTTGTTTGGATTGCGTTATATTAATGCAATCCAGGAGGTAAAATGTCATTTTTTATTAACATTTTTTTTTTAGATATGTGACCTAATCTTTTGATACCACAATAAACATAATTATTATCACATAATTATTATCACGCATATTAAACATATTCATTTCCATAAACTATTAAACAAATATAACATATTTAACATTAAACAAATATTCTATAAACTTAATATCAAGATTGAAACAATATAAATAATATATTAAATAAAGAAAAAAACACTATGTCCAATCTTAAAATAATCCTAAATTATCTAGCTTTGTAACATGAATTAAATTTCTAGCACATCCAGGTGTATAAAGACATCATTCTATCCGAGATTAATCTATATGTCCTAATGTCCTTTATCTTTGTTTTCACTGTGTTGTCCAAAAGGAGAAACTTTTCATTTCCACTTATGGTTTAGATCGAAAAGTATCCTTATAAAGTATTTTGATCATAAATCATAACTAATCATGCTAAAATAAATCAAGTTGATTATAAAAAGAAAATCGTGTTAGTATATTTTGAGTTCGAGATCTCACACTCATTTTTATCAATCTTTTAATAATGATATATACATAATTTGAGTTGAAATTCTTAGACTCATCGCATAGTCATATTTTAAGTATTTAGGACTGTTAAACTCTGTCATTATACTTTAAGAGTCATAACGGTCTTATGCCTATGCAGTGTTAGGCAATAAGTATAAACACATGCTACACCACCTTCTTGGTGTAGAAGTATAGTCAAAAGAACAATCGAGAATAGAGTGTGAAACCTGTCTCGTTCAGGCGAGAGTCGCTCGCCTAAGCGAGGAGGCGTGGAAGCTTTGGGACGCTGTTGTAGTTTAGCCTAGGCGAGGGGTTGTCTCGTTCAGACGAGGCAGGGCTTGCTTAAGCGAGCCTGCGAAAATCTCCTAGTTTGTTTGATATTTTTATCTATATATAAAAAAATATAATTTCAAACTAAAAGACTTTCCGAAATCTATATAATATCAATAATATTAAAAAAATATTTCCAATATAATATTTAGAAACTGATTTATCACCCTAACAAATATTATCAGTGTATATTTAAAGAATGTAATTTGAATATGTTCTAATAGATCGGTTATTTTTTAAAATAATGACGCAATTATTTTAAAATTTAAATATTTTTTTTTTATATTTATAAATATATATATAAATATATATATATATATATATATATATATATATATATATATATATATATATATTTCAAAATAAATATATTGATGTATCGAATTATGTTTGATATACGATACATAGCAACGTATTAAATATTAATTCTTTAATTTTCCCTATAATTGAATTATTATATAGAAAAGATATTTTTGTATTTATGTACTTTTTTTTGTTATTAAATTTATATGCTTAATAAACACAGCATATTAACGGTTTATTTTTTTTTAATAAATACGTCTATTAATTTTTTACTTTTATTCATCACAGTCAATACATAAATATACATATTTCAATTAAATCAGTTTTAGTATGTTAGGATATTCCTGATTTTTGAAAATATAAGAAATATAAAAAATATTCTATATGGATAAACTTTTTATTTTAGCTTTTTAATGTATATAAAAAAATATTAAATATTAACCATATGTAAATTTTAATTTCCTAAAGTTAAATAATAAATAATATATTTTTATCTATATATAAAAAAATATTTATTAAAAACTAAAAGACTTTCCAAAATCTATAATATCAATAATATTAAACAAATATTCTCAACATAATGTAATCTTTTGTTTTGTTATGTAAAAGCAATTATGTCTAAAAGTTAATTACTCTTTAACGTCTATAATTAAATTATGAAATTTACAACTTCAACAACGAGAGTATGAATGAAAAGAGTCCCTTAATGCTAAGGCGTTGAGATTTTATGATATGTTAGCATATGCCTATTAACCCATTTTATAATTCCAACTATGTACGCGTGATATTATATGTGATATTATATTAGGAGACGATGATAATGTAATATTTTTAAATTAATATATGAAATAAAATTATATTTATTAAAAATAAAATAAAATATATCATACGAGAAAATAATTGTTGATAAATAGAGAGAAAGAGAAGAAGCAAAGTTAGACGATTTTTTAATAAAACTTGTAAAAGTAACGGTCAATTTTTAAAAAATATAATAAATAATTATATGTTAAAGGATAAAATTGATAATTGATATTTTGAAATGTTGACACAAAAAAGAGAATCCTTTTTATATTGTTATAGATGAACCATTGGCATACAACCGTAAAGTGTTTAGATCATGTCATACAAATTTTAGTTTTCTTTTAGGTTTTTTTTTTGTGTTGATTGTTACATACACCTCTTTTGTTGTTTTTAACGTGTGAGCCACCTCTATTCTTTGCCGGTTGAAAAATCTCATTTCTAAAATCCTAGATTGTTTTTTTCAAATCGAAGAAAGTAAAGCTCTAATTTGTAATCTCGATTTCTATCTCTTTGTCTTTGTTGTCAAATGCCTCTGTTAATAATGAAGGTTAGTATATTTTTGTTTTTTCACGCTTGCAATTTAGGGTTTTTGTTCTTGATTTGGCTAATTTGTTTGAAATTGGTGTTATTATTTAATTGTATTAGTTTTCGTTTTTGTGTCTATAATCCATTGCTCTAGTAATAGTTAATTGCATGTGTGTGTAGTGCCACTGTAGTGTAGCCACGCAAAGTAGTCACATTACCACTCTAAGGCACTTGCTGCAGAACACATAGTTCATGTAGTTAACACTAGGGATGGTAAAATGGGCTAGTTCGGCCCATTTTGGCCCGGTCTATCTTTGTCCTGTAAAAAACGAGTCGGGTTGGACTGGCCCGTCAAAAAGAAATGGGCTAATAATCATAATCTGTCCCATATTGGACAGGCTAACGGATTAGATCGGATTGGTCCGTCTATTTTTTTTTCTTTTTTTAAAATTTTTTTTAAACTTTTTTAATTAGTTTTTAATTTTTTTTATTTTTAAAATTTGTTTATACATACATATAAATTATTTTTTAAAGCATATTTAATCAAATAAAATATGTTTTAGACTTTTAATTGATTAGTTAATGTTTTTAATTAGATAAATTAAAATAATTATTAAATTTACGTATTAAATTATTCAATTATAACTAATAATCGAAACTTAATTTATAGGTGTTAATGATATAAATTACAATACTATTATATATTTACACATTTAAAAAATATAATATAAAAAATTAATCTTTTTAATTACTTTTATTTTATTTTTATTTTTTTAAAATGGGCCAACGAGTGGACTAGCCCGTACTTTGGCCCGTCAAGTTGATGGGTTGGACGGAACAGGTCAGAATGGGTTGGACGGGTTGAAATCTTCAACCCAACCCGTCCTTTTTAACACAAGCTAACGGACTGGCCCGTTGGGCCCAACCCGTCTCGCCACCCCTAGCTAAGACACCCCATTTAAAAGGTAAAACACAGAAAAACAAGAAGTTGTGCCTTTTGTAAAATAGAACATTTGGCTTTATGTTTTGTTTTGCTCTCTCTACTAAGATTTTCTACATGGTATACAATTAGTACTAGATAGATTATTCTACAATTAGAATGATGGTGGAGTTAACAAATGTTGGGTTTATATTTCATATGTTTTGGTTATAGTCATTGAGACATTATGATTCTAGATTATATAACATTGGTCTTGCACATATAAGACATTTGATACCACTTTTAACCCAAAACCTCAAGGCAATAGTGTTATGGGTCTTTATTCTTATATAGTTCTTAACTTTGTCTATTTTATACAATGTGAGACTTTGACTCACACTTAGATTATTCCTAACAGAAGTTAAGTATAGCCACTTTTATGTAATTTTCTGCAAGTGTTTTCTGCTCCAATTTAACAAGTGTATGCATGTGTTTGCTTCTAACTGTTGGTCAATGTTTTTGTATTTGTCTCACTACCCATGATTTTGCAAAAATTAGAGTGTGTACCTCGAGCCACATGCTATTCAAGTTAAAAAATCCCTTAAGGTTAGTTGCATAGGAGAAGTTGTTTTGGTCCTTGAATGTGGAAACTACCATGATGATACTTGTTTAAGGAGATGATATTTGCTCTGTAAGGATTTAACATAGGAGTGGTCTTTGTATATAACCACAATTTAATATTGATATTTTTTTTTTATAAATGACAATTTGAAATTTATTGTTTAAAATTATTTATTTCAAATTTAAATATTCATTTAAGTTAAAGCGAAAACTAAAATAAGATTTATTTAATATAAAATTATTCATTCTGAAAACACATTATACATGAAGTTGTTGTAGTAGCTGACAAATCACGAACCAAAAAAACTTCCTGAGGCGTGTAGATTCACTGTCCTTAAGGACTTATCCGCGGTGTATTGCGCAAGCCCCCCAAGATATAACAGGAACTTCTCAGAATTTCCAAGGATCTCAGAACTAGCAAAGTAACTCTTAAAAAAGAGTAAATAAATAAATTCAGAATGAGAGAAGAGATATAAGAGAGAAAGCAGGAGAGAACTAGAGAGAATGAATGAGATTATGAAAGTGTGTGTTTGAGGGAGGAGAGTGATGCTCTATTTATAGATGGTGGATGAGGGCATAAATGGGCCAAAATCCATAGCCTGCGAAGGAAAAAAATATCCCAACATTTAAAAAGATATGGTTGCAACAGTGCACCATATTTGCATCCGAAAGTCATGTTCTCGTCGTTGCAACTGACAGCTTTTGCAATATTCATATTATTATATATAACAATCCCCCATATATTGCAAAAGATAAGAGATAGAAAGAAGAAAAGAGAAAATTCTGGGTTTCATATAATATGTAATGCATCAGAACTGGTATAACAAACTATATGAACCAGTCTTAGATTGGGAAACTTAACCCACATTGTAGTTGGTATAGCAAGCTATATGAACCAAGGACACTTGATGTGTGTTAGCGGTTCATCAATCACAATACACCCCCACAATTCTTTGTTGTTATCGCTGTGTTGCGCTTACTAGGCCATGCGCGTGCCCAGTGTTCATGAGTGCTTTAGAAATCATGCCAATATCTCATACAAGCAGCCCCACATGACACTCATATAGGTGATTTCATCAAGTGTATGCTACAAATCATACACCACCCGTAAGGGATATGAAAATCATTAAAACTTTGTTTAAACTAAAATTCTTACACCACAGAGAATTTTAATCACAAAGTTTAACCTCTAAAAATGTAGTCTCTAGCACTTTCACACACACCATAGGAATGAACATAATTGATTTAAAATCAATTTAGTACTATCAGAACTAACAAGTGACTTGTTTTTACCCATATGAACCTTATTCATGGGATCTCCAATCACAAAGGTTGGGTTGCCATCACTTGTTTGTTTGCAAGTGGCTCAAGTCCCATTCCCCTCGATGTTTCTAATATCATGTTTCTTTCCAAGGGTTTAGTTAGAGGATCTGCTAGATTTTGTTCTGACCTCACATAATCATTGGAAATAATTCCACTCTTTAGCAGTTGCTTAACCAAATTATGTCTCAATTGAATATGTTTGTTCTTCCCATTGTAGTTCTTATTTTTAGCTATAGTTATGGCCGATTGGCAATCACAATGAATTGAAACAGATGGGGTTGGTTTCATTCCTAGAGAAATGTTTGCTAAGAAGTTTTTCAACCACTCAACCTCACTACCACGCATTTCGAGAGCAACAAACTCAGATTCCATTGTTGATCTTGCAATAATTGTTTGCCTGGCTGATCTCCATGTAATCGCACCACCCCCAAGTGTGAATACATAACCACTAGTGGATTTTGTCTCATCTGAATCAAAGATCCAGTTAGTAGCACTATACCCTTCTAATACAGCGGGAAATCCACTATATTCAATGGCATAATCCATTGAACCTCGTAAGTATTTCATAAGTCTTGCAAGTGCATCCCAATGTTCCTGGTTAGGACACTGGTGTATCTACTCAGTCTACCTACTGCATAAGCTGTAACATCCCGTCAGGATATTACGAATTTAATAAAATAAAACAAAGTAATTAATTACACTGCATTTAATAATACCTCATTTCCCAAAAACACGGGAAATTAAAACTTTATTAAATCACCAAAACGCCCATAAATACAAAACTGCAAGTTTAGTCAAAATAGGCCATGAACCTTTACAACATATTTCAAATAAAATAAAGAAAACATAAATATAAAGATCCCATGATAATCCCCTCTCTGCAGCTAAGCCTCACCAGCTCCACCTGTAACATCACCTGCTCACGTGTACCGCATATACGATCATCGCCAAACACAGGCAGATAGGGTGAGCTAAAAGATAAAACATAAATGTATACCAAACACATATACATATGTATAAATGATAAAATACATCAATAACACAATCTTGTCTCTTATTCCGCAAGGCCACAACCATATATAATATCCTTTTATTTCCCACAGAACTTACTCCATTTCTATCACATAGCCACAACCATGTATACCGATGCACCTCGCAGAAGACTCATTACCTTCCTTCCACATGGCCACAATCATGTTAGCAGTGTTTTATATCTTCTATTAAGTATCTCAAGGGGCCTTGCTGCCAGACCTATCGTCCACAACCGATAGATCACGTTCGGGAACCATGCTACAGATCACACACTGTAGAACCTGGCCGAATACTCAAATCTGTCTGTGTATGCCTGCACAGTCAGGTTCCCTTGCTGGAATGTGAGGAATTCTGCGTCTCTCTCGTGCTTGGCACTATCTGGAAAATACTTCTCCAGAAATCTTGCCCTGAAGGAAGTCTAGGTAACCTCCTCACTCCGGGTCTGCATGAGCTGCTGCATGCCTGCCCACCAGTATTCTGCGTCAGCTACCAGCAGGAATGAGACGAATGAGAGCTTATGAGCATCTGTGCAATCGATCACTTGGCAGATTTTCTCACACTCTCTGAGCCAAGCATCGACCTCATCCGGAGAGGATTTGCCCGCAAATTTTGAGGGCTTATGTCTCATAAAGTCCTCCATTGACACTGGGCGTGTGGGTGCTACCACGGCTCTAGGTTGCGCTGCAATGGGCTGCATCGCATCGACCATCCGATGTATCGCCTGCGCGATCTCATCATCCCCAGCATTATTCCTCCTCCGCCTATTTGCCATAGCCTGAGCACGCCACATATAACTGTTCACACCAAACAGATTTGGTTAAGACTTTATACCAAAAGTTAATTAACAAACAATGATCAAAATGATCTCACAAGCACACACTGTAAGCTCACTCCCCATAGACCCCAAAAATCTTTTGAAAACCATTGCTCTGATACCAAATGTAACATCCCGTCAGGATATTACGAATTTAATAAAATAAAACAAAGTAATTAATTACACTGCATTTAATAATACCTCATTTCCCAAAAACACAGGAAATTAAAACTTTATTAAATCACTGAAACGCCCATAAATACAAAACTGCAAGTTTAGTCAAAATAGGCCATGAACCTTTACAACTTATTTCAAATAAAATAAAGAAAACATAAATATAAAGATCCCATGATAATCCCCTCTCCGCAACTAAGCCTCACCAGCTTCACCTGCGACATCACCTGCTCATGTGTACCGCGTACACGATCATCGCCAAACACAAGCAGATAGGGTAAAAGATAAAACATAAATGTATACCAAACACATATACATATGTATAAACGATAAAATACATCAATAACACAATCTCGTCTCTTATTCCACAAGGCCACAATCATATACAATATCCTTTTATTTCCCACAGAACTTACTCCATTTCTATCACATGGCCACAACCATGTATACCGATGCACCTCGCAGAAGACTCGTTACCTTCCTTCCACATGGCCACAATCATGTTAGCAGTGTTCTATATCTTCTATTAAGTATCTCAAGGGGCCTTGCTGCCACACCTATCGTCCACAACCGATAGATCACGTGCGGGAACCATGTTACGGATCACACACCGTAACGCCAGGTGAAGTTCCCAATTACGAACATAGTTTGTAACGTCCCAGGACTACCAAACTCGTCAACAAAACACTAAGGAGGGCAATCCATCTGGACCCATCCGTACTGGCCACAACCAGCACACTCACACCGGCAACACTCATCAACCCGAGCCACAACTCACAGGTTCCTCGTATTCATTCGCTATCCCGAGCCACAACTCAAGGGAAGTCATTCCGAGCCACAACCCACGGAATGCCACGTGCTTAACCCTATCCTGGGCCACAACCCAAGGATACGTTCCGGGCCACGACCCATGGAACACCAGCAAGCCCACCATTAAGATACCCTAGAAGCATGATAGTTCACACATCCCCAAGTCCACCACCAATCTGTTTATTACTACATAATCATTTGCATTTGAACACATAACCCTACCATCCTTTGTTAATCTTCAAACCTTTTCCTAAGCACTCCAGTCCATCTCGCTTAAGCTAGATTACCTCGCCTAAGCGAGCACCATGCTCAGAACCAGCCTCGAACTCTCGCTTAGGTGAGTTACACTCGCTTGGGCGAGTTCACATTTCGCCCAAAAATCAAACCTCTCGCCTGAGCTATGAGTCAAGCCAACAACAAAACATTCTTCGCGTTCTCGCTTAGGCGAGAGCCTCTCGCCTGAGCGAGACATTCTTTCGGTCAAAAAGATTGGGATTCCTGCCTGAGCGGGATGTCAAACCAAATCACCAACCCTCTCGAATCCTCGCTTAGGCGAGACTCTCTCGCCTAAGCGAGATGACCTCTTGCCCAAACCCAAAATTCCCCCGCCTAAGCGATAACCTCGAGCAGGAAAAGATACGAGTCCCTGCATATCTCGCCTAGGCGAGCTTGGCTCGCCTGAGCAAGAATTGCAGGCTCTGGTACTGTTTAACGCACACAAGCACTGCACCAGAGACCCAACACACTCCCAAAACATACCAATTCAGTTTGACAACATTGCACCAACAAAACAACATAATTTAGACGCAATAGAGACTCCTAACCCCAATTTCGCACCATAATAACATACACAACACAGAATACCCATCATGTTCATGAAATTAGGTACAATTCTCAATAAAACAGTACCCAATCACCTAACCCCAAATTCACCCCATGACCAATACGAAATCCATGGCAATAGGTCATCAATCTCATACAATCAAACCAAAACTTAATAATACGGGTTCAGCTCCCCTAACCTGAATTTTTCCTTGCTTAAAACTTGACTTTAGGAGGTTCCTTTGATCTCCACTCTTAGTGGCCCCTTTTCTGCTAGATTTTCTCCACCCTTTCATATTCAGCCCACAATTGATTTTTAAGTAAAAAGAGTTAAATCTGACTCACCAAGGTTCAAACCCATGACCTTACCAATGCCAAATCAAAGCTAAACCACCAAGCCAATTCATGTTTCATGCCAATTCACACACTTTTACAACCATGTTATCACCCAACACGGCCATGTATAATTTTAAAAATAACAATAAGTCAACCAACACACCAATAGCACACATAGGACTCGAATCCAAGTCCTCACACATAATAAAAGTACTCTCAACCACTTGACCTAGTACTTTTCCACATCATACCCATTAGAATTTAATGTCATCAATACACTACCTACCTGCATTTATTAATTAATTATTTAATTAATTAAATTCTGCGAATCTTACATAAGCAATATCAGGTCTTGAAAAGCTCTTTAAGTGCAGTAAGCTCCCAATTATCTGGGCATACTGAGGTTGAGAAACAGATTCTCCTCTATTTTTCATTAATTTGGAGTTAGCATCATAAGGGCTACTCATTGGTTTGAACTCATAATAACCAAATTTCCTAAGAAGTTTCTCAATGTATTGTTCTTGGGATAGTAATATACTATCTCCCTTCCTTATGATTCTAACACCTAAAATCACATTGGCTTCACCCATGTCTTTCATTTCAAAATTAGATCCTAGAAACAATTTAGTTCTAGAAACTATACCAATGCATGTACCAAATATTAACATGTCATCCACACACAAACATATAATGACACATTCACCATTTTCAGATTTAGAATACACACATTTATCAGCATCATTAGGTAAGAAACCATCACATAGTAAGACACTATCTAGTTTTTCATGCCACTTTTTAGGTGCTTGTTTTAACCCATACAAAGATTTTAAAAGCTTGCATACCTTATTTTCTTGACCAGGGACAACACACCCCTTAGGTTGAGTCATATAGATTTCCTCCTCTAAATCACCATTTAGAAAAGCAGTCTTAACATCCATTTGATGTATCATTAGCTTATGGGTAGCTGCTAAGGCTAACAAAACTCAGATTGAGGAAATCCTAGTCACAAGGGCAAAGGTGTCAAAGTAATCTATGTTGGATTTTTGAGTAAAACCTTTTGCTACTAACCTTGCTTTATACTTATCTATGTATCCATATGGGTGATATTTTTTCTTAAATATCCACTTACAACCAATGGGTTTTGCTCCTTTAGGCAAATCTACTAAGGTCCAAGTATTATTTTTCTGAATTGATTCAATTTCAATCCTAATGGCCTTATCCCACTGTTTTGCATCAGGAACTCTAGTAGCCTCTAAAAAGCTTGTTGGATCATTTTCAACTAGATAGGTATAAAAGTCATCTCCAAAAGAAGTTTCCTTCCTTTGTCTTTTACTTCTTCTCAAAACTTTACACATGGCATCACTATTATTATCTATAGACTGTTCAGGTGTCTCACTAACCTTTAAAGGAAATATATGTTCAAAGAACTCAACATTTTTTGTCTCCACAATAGTATTATGTTCAATTACATCACTTTTAAGAACAAGAAACCTATAGGCAGCACTATGTTCGGCATAGCCTAAAAACATACAATCAGAGATTTTAGAGCCTATTTTTCTTTTCTTAGGATCGGGTAATATTACCTTAGCTAGGCACCCCCACACTCTAAGATATTTAAGATTAGGTTGATAACCTCTCCACAACTTATAAGGTGTTTTACCAGTTTTCTTATGAGGTGTCCTATTTTGTAAAAAAATGCAGTAAGAAGGGCTTCTCCCCAAAGGTTATCAGGTGCGCTAGAACTAATAAGCATGACATTCATCATTTTCTTAAGAGTTCTATTCTTTCTCTCAGCTACTCCATTAGACTCAGGTGAATATGGTGGGGTTACTTCATGGATGATACCTTCTCTAACACAATATTCATTAAACAGAACATATTCACCACCTCTATCTGATATAATCCTTTTAATTTTCTTATTCAATTGATTTTCTACTTCTGCTTTATATTTTGAAAACACATCGAGAGCTTCATCTTTATGCTTGATTAAGTACACTTTAGTGTATCTAGAATAATCATCTATAAAGGTTACAAAATAATTTTTACCACTTCTAGACATAGTTTGTTTTAAGTCGGCTAGATCAGAATGAATTAACCCTAATAATTCAGATTGACGTTCTATAGGATAACAAGTTTTCTTTGTTATTTTAGATTTTACACATATATCACATTTACCACTTTGTTTATCATGCATATTAATTAATCCTAGTCGTTGCAATTTCATAACATACGAAGAATTCACATGTCCTAATCTAGCATGCCACATATCATACGAGTCAACGATATAAACAAAAGAAGATTCATTAATAATTTCTGAAATATTGAGTACAAAGAGACCTTGATCACAATATCCCTTCCTCACGAAAACATTATTTTTTGTCATTACAATCTTGTCAGATTCAAATGCCACTTTAACCCCAACTTTTCCCAATAGACCTACAGATATTAGATTAACTCTAATAGAGGACACATGCAACACATCACGCAAGGCCAGAGTCTTCCCCGGTGTGAGTTTCAGAAGAACCTTTCCTTTCCCAAGGACAAGAGTTGTCCTAGAGTCACCAAGATAGACGTGTTCTTCTCCTTCCCCTATACTGGTATAGGAGGTAAAAGCACTTCTGTTTGCACAGATGTGCCTGGTAGCACCAGAGTCTACCACCCACTTACTCACATTGGTCATCAAATTTACTTGTGAAACGACCGCAACTATAGTATCTTCCCCTTGAGCTATATTTGCCCTAGGAGGATTGTTGTTTCTTGCTTTACGCCTGCACTGAGGTGCATGATGGCCAAACTTCCCACATACGAAGCAATTTCCTTTTTTCTTAAAGGTGGGGTTAGATCCTTTGGGACGAAAGTTTCGAAAATTACTTTTCTTATTGTGATCAGGTTTATTCTCGTACCTTTTTGGTGCAGGTTTTTCTTTTACAATGTTAGCTTTTGTCGATAATGCTTTGGCCCTTGCAGTAGCACAATCCTGCTTCTTCGTATCTTCGGCTATGATGTGTGTAATGAGCTCTTGAAGCGACATCTTCTTGTGTCTGTGTTTCAGTTGTTGTTTATAGTCAGTCCAAGATGACGGTAGTTTCTCGATCAGGAGTTCTGAAACAAAGTCATCAGGAAGGATTATGTTCTCTGCTTTGATATCTTCAAGCAACTTGTGATATTCGTTAATTGGATCTTAATGTCCTTATCTTCAATCATCTCCCAACGGTAGTAGTTTCCTATGATGAATCTTTGTCTAACTACGTCTTCAACAGTATATTTGAGGATCAATAAATCCTAAATTTCTTTCGCTTCCTTTTATGAACAGTACACATCGAACAAATCATTAGACAATGCACTAAGTAAAGTGTGTCGGCATACCTTATTTGCATGAATCCAGTCTTCAACTTGTTTTGAAGGGATATTGGAGTTGGGCTTTGAGGATGTGAGAGCAGTGGCAACTCCATACATGTCTAAAAGGGTAGACACACGTTCTTGCCAACGTCAGAAGTTCTGTCCAGAGAATACCTCGATTTTTGACACATCCGGAAAAAGTTTCGCAAAGACTGTCTGAGCTCTAGAAATAGTATTTGGATTTTTCGTAGAGGATGTGTTGTTGTTATTGTTGTCAGCCATAAGTCCTTAAGATTGTTGTAGTAGTTGACAAATCACGAACCAAAAAAACTTCCCGAGGCGTGTAGATTCACTGCCCTTAAAGACTTATTCGTGGTGTATTGCGCAAGCCCCCTAGGATATAACAGGAACTTCTCGGAATTTCCAAGGATCTCAGAACTAGCAAAATAACTATTAAAAAAGAGTAAATAAATAAACCTAGAATGAGAGAAGAGATATAAGAGAGAAAGGAGGAGAGAACTAGAGAGAATGAATGAGAGTATGAAAGTGTGTGTTTGAAGGAGGAGAATGATACTGTATTTATAGATGGTGGATGGGGGCATATATGGGCCAAAATCCATGGCCTGTAAAGGAAAAAAATATCCCAACGTTTAAAAAGATATGGTTGCAACAGTGCACCATATTTGCATCCGAAAGTCACGTTCTAGTCGTTGCAACTGAGAGCTTTTGCAATATTCATATTATTATATATAATAGTTGTTAGGGTTGAATGCGATGTGTGTATTTATCTTTTTATTAATATTTTTTTTAGGAATATTTTGAATTTGAATGATTCAAATTCAGGATATTTGAGAAACAATAACATTAAATAAAAAAAATTGATTCAAATAGTTCAATTTATATAAGTTATATATTGGTATTTGCTAAAAATTGTGTGGTTTTAGGAATTCGTTTTTATAAAAAAATATAAGATGTTTATAGTATTTGATATTATATATTTGGTATTATTTGCATGTTGAAGACAATCTTCCAAAAGAATAATATTATTTTTTTTAGTCAAGAAATAATTCTAAACATCAGTAAATAAGTTTAGTTTTAATTTTGATAGGTTTATTCTCAATATTATTAATATTATGACTTCAAGATAATTGTGTTGATCATGTAGTTTGAACTATACTATTGAAATATATGTTGTTACGACTTGATTTTGGATGTCCTATTAAAACTTGATTGGTATTGGTAAAAGTTTATTTCATTTTTATTCTAGTGCAATTAGATTATAAGAATATAAAAGAATTTTTATAAACATACGTTACATACATATCTATCTATAGAAAATGTGACTCATTAGTTACATACGGATTTATTCGGTTGATAAAATCTACATTTATCATATACGGATCCATTTTCATAAGTAATGTCCTCATCATTTACATAAAATTTATTCCGTAGGTAATGTCCTCATCAGTTACATATAGATTTATTCTGTATGTAACATTACATACGAAATTTTTCGTATGTAAGATTATTTAAACTTGTTTTACATCCAGATTTTTTTTGGTATGTAATCCATCAGAATTGTTCAGATTTAGGACTTTACATGCGAATTTTATCCATATGAAAATTGGATTTTTTTTTTTGTAATGTTTTGATACCAAGTGTTGGATTGAATACCTACCCTTTATACATCAAAATGATTAGTTACTTTTATACTTTATTAATAAACAAACAATTATTTTAAATCACATTAGTTTTTGTAAAAAATGATATTTAGACTTGTCCACTATATTACTTGTGCGATTTGGTATATTTGTCAATTTTGTTTTTTGAATAAATACATCTTCACATTTGTTACTTTTCTAATAGACTTAAATTAGTATTTTTAAATTTGTTAATTGTTTAATAAACTTAAAAAAGTGTTTTAATTTAGCCAAACATCTTATACATTCACGTTTCCACTAGTTGAACCCTTGAACCCTTTTTACTTCCCAGCCTTTTCACTATAGCAGCCAACACGTTGTCCAGCATTGCAGCAGCCAACTCGTCGTCCGACGTTCCAACAACCACGGCGTGCAACGACGGAATGCAGCGTTCCATCGTTCTAAACAGCGGTGGTATTCAACATTCAACAACAATATCGTTCTAGCATCCACTGTTGGAGTGGCGTTCCGGGAATCTTCTGACGACTTTTCGACGGCAATAACACGTTGTAACCTATTCTCAAATAAATTTTAATTAAGCTTTTTTATCATTGTCACAATTTATAATTAGTGTTAAAAAAAATATGGCACAATGGAGTTCGAACCAGTGACCTTGGGCAAATGCTCTACCACTAAATTAGGGAGCATGAACTCTTAATAAATGCATTGGTTTCTATATATGGTCTAGAATCTGTTTTTGATTTTTTTTATATATAAATTATCTACAAAAAAGTTTGTATGTAAGTTATCTACGAAAATTTTTGTAAGTAATTTATCTATGAAGGTTTTCGTAGATAAAATTACCTATAAATGAATATTTCGTAGATAAAATTACCTACCAGTTGAATATCTAAAAAATTTGTTTCGTAGTAATTCGTAGATAACATTATATTACCTACGAAAATTATCCATTATCTACGAATTTTGAACATAGATAATAATCATTTTTCTTGTAGTGTTGGTACATTTTATATCTTTTATTTGGCTAACAGAGAACATTCTCAATATTTCAAACAAATATAATAATATGATGTTTTTTTTTTCTCGCAATAAAAACTTTGTATTAATTATGTGATACAAAACGAATATAATATTATTCATTTGATTCCATAGACACCGAACTAACAATCATCGACATAACCATTTAAATTTGGTTCCTAGATTCTTTTATTCCTTGAAGAGTAAAATTATCTAAATGGTACTTTGTTTGGTTATGTGATACAAAACGCATTCCAACCCTTTTGTTACACGAGTTTCATACAAAGAAGATAACATTGCAGTTCCAAAAACAAGGTGTGAATGGTTTTGTTCAATTTTTAATTTTCCATGCAAAGTCAACAGGCTTAGAAGAATTTTAACATATTAAAGGACTTTTTAATCCATTAGAGTAAAACTTACCATTTCATTGAAGGTGTTCAAAACACTCTTACAATAAATATCTACTTAATCTTATGTAAGATCAATAAAGCAATTACTTGCAACCCTAAGCATACAAATTACAACCCAGACTTAAGATTAAACAAAACAAATCAAAATCTTCGTCACTTTCATCGTCTTTAAGGACGGGGAGAGTTAAATCCTCAATCACCAAGGTGTAAGATATAATTTCCCTTCATGAAACTCTACTTGTAATTAGATTTGAACTATGTAGGATTAATTATCATTCACTATTAAAAAAACTCATATTTCATATCAATTTTGTTTTGAAAATTTTTTGGTAGAAAATACTTCCAAATTTTATTGTGAAAAAAAATTTGCAAGAAATTGCTATCAATTTTCTTTTAAAATATTTTGTATAAAACACTTTTCGCAACAAATTTTGCAAAAAATATTTACAAATTTTAAAAATTTCGTAGAAAATAATTATTCAAGAAAAATTACCTATCAATTAAAATTTTTAGGAAAAATGATAAAAAAAGTATGTTTTTACAAATTTTCTTAACAAATTTGTAAAAAAAAATCTCATTTAATATGAGAAATTATAGTAATCCGAATTTCAATTATCATATGAATTTCATTGTGAATATGTGAATTGTGGAATGTTGGATTTCAATAATGAGGTTCTCTATTTCTATTCTGATTTTTTCATTTTTTATTAAGTAGAGGCTCAGAAAAATAGATTTGCCTTTTTCTGCGTTGCCTTTACACATGTTACTATTAAATTTACTTTTTAAAATAAAAGCAGCTCAATTGATGCTACTATTAAATTTATTTTTCAGAAATAAAAAGCTTGCGTCCATTTGTCCGACACCGTTATTAAATAAAAGCTTGTGTCGATTTGAATCAGAGCATGCATGGTTTCAACCTCTATTGTTAGTACTCCACCTCAATTCACTGTAGCACCACCATTTCCTTTTTCCATTTCAACATTACACTAACCTCTCCTTTACTTTGTAAGCTACGTACCTATTGTATCATATCATCTATATCAAAGAGGACTCTCTCTTTTATATCCACACTTCAAAATATCAATTTTATTCTTTAAAATATAATTATTTATTAAACTTTTAAAAATTGACCGTTACTTTTACAAATTTTTTATAAAATCGTTTATTTTTGTTCTTCTCTTCTTTTCTATTTATCAATAGTTATTCTCTCATCTTTTCTATTATATTTCACTTTATTTTTAATAAATATAATTTTATTTTATTTATTAACTTAATAGTATTACATTATTATCACCTACTAATATAATTATATTTAAAAAATACGTAAATCAAGACGGGTCCAGTACATTTGAAAATTTATTACACGTTTATATATGAATGAGTCCTATTTTTGTGAATAACAAAGATTAGGGATGTGCAAAAGTTCAATACCATGTAAACAAGATCTACGTCTATGATGTCTAACATTCATGACAGTTAATTGACCAGTTTCTGTGATTCGAAAATGAAGTTCCAAATTGAAGACAAGGCCAAACTAGGTATCAAAGTTCTACAGTTCAACTAATTCCACCAGAGTTTCTTCTAGGGATCAACTCTGTTGAAGGTCCATTGTTGTTGTTCTTCCTTCCAACCTTGTTTTTCTTCATTTTGATGTACATGCCAAAGACATAAGAGCAGAAACCCCAGATGCACAAAACAGTTGAGACAGCCTTAAACCCTCCAAAGGCATCTTTATAAACCACCACTCCTCCCAACACATTTATGGACAACAAAGCTGTGGAACAAATCCCTCCATTCAGAGAAGATGTCAGAAAAACCATTCCTGCAGTTCCCATAAAGCAACACTGCCATGTCACCACAGTAGACAAGATTGTTACCCAATAAACTGCGGATCCCTTGTCGAAAACCCTCTCGGCCTCTTTCTTCATGTCAGAAAACCCTCCGTCACATGCCATGCCTACAGTGGCCAATACTGTTGCTGCAATCTCCATTATGAGCTGCATCTCCATCACCATCTGGTAGCAGTTCACCCTCTGGTAGATCTTCTCCATCACTGGCAAATACAAAGCAAACAACAAACTTGCACCGATGGTGCAAGAGAACCCTATGAAGTAGTTCTTGTTTGTGAGCCCTAATGGCTTCTCGTGACTGGAATCCAAGGCTAGAATGATGGAACTAATGGTGATGAGGATCACGCAATTTAGGTTTGTAAAGGTTATTTTTTGTTTCACAATGAGGGAAGAGAGAATGAGAGTGAAAACTAACTGGGTGGACAGAAGAAGTGCTGAGGTTGAGACTGGAAGGTATGCCACACCCCATGAGATTAAAAGGTTATTAAACCCTAACATGAGACCAACCAAAATCGAAAACAAGAACATCTTTTGGTTGAAATCTGAGAAAGGTTTTCTCTTTGTGGATTTAAGGAGAACTGGAAGAAAAATGGGAAAGAGTAGGAGGGGAAAGCCACCACTTTGAACCCATGTAGAGACCCATTTGCTAGAGCCTCTGTGAACGAAGTAATATTTTGATAGCAAACTCGCAGAGAGTGATCCAACAAAAAGTAGAACGTAATTGAGGATTAAAAGAGGCATATACCTCTTATTGGTTGTGGACTTTTCATCTTCATCATTGTTCTCATCATTGTTCTCTTCTTTGTTCTTTTCTTTGTTCTCCACTGCTGAGGAATGATTTGGAAGTGATTCTTCTACATAAACTATTTCAGTTTCAGCATTGTTTGTTGCATTCTGCTGAGGGTTTGCGACAGAATGATGTTGCAATGTTGCAGATGGCAATGTGGTTGCCATGGATGGTAGATTGAGAATAGAGAGATTTTTGTTTTCTTTGATCAACAATAGAGAGAGGATTGATTTGGAACATGTAGAACTATCTCTTATATAGACTCGACAGCATTTATTACATATATTCATTTATGGTTAATAAATAAACTAGCGTTTATGAATTCAACATTTAATTGTATCAAGACAGAAAAGATGACATCTAACATTTATGAGAGAGTTTATTCCATTCTGAATAATATCAAATTTGATGAATTCATTCATTTCAGTTATTTTACTTTTGTACATTAAATTTTTAAATATTTATATATTTTAATTTCTAAAACGTTATACCCAATGTTAAAAGTTGATTTTCTAAAAATTGTAAAAAAAAAAACTTACAAACTTAATCTATTCTCATAATGTGTTATTTTAGATATTTTTTATGCCTAAAAAGATCATAGAAATATTATCTCTACATATTGAATTATACACCGGTAACTATATTTAATTAAGAAAATCAAATCTCTCTTATCTCAAAAAGTTGATCTTTCATGTGTATTTATTATGTTAAAATGATAGTATTTATTATGGTCAAAGAATTGATGTGTATGTATGGGAAAGATATACAGTCTTGCATCATGAATTAATAACAATGAATGACATTTATGAATATTCCTATGTAGATATTATCCACTATGGTAATATTGAATATATATCATATTTGCCTATCATGTGATAAAAGTTTAAAAATTTATACCACTTTTATATATGACTTTCTGTTAGTCAACTATAAACCATAGTTTGAATTATTTGAATATGCATAATGAAATGGATTGCTTAAGAAAAATATATTTTGCAGACAGTTTGTAATATATTATATATATATATATATATATATATATATAAATATTGAAATCACATACAACAATTTGTACAGGTAATATACCTACTCTTTTTACAATTTTGTACACATATGTTTGAGATGTGATACTAATAAATGCGAAATGTAGTTTATACGTTCCAAGAAAGTTCCAAGAAAATGTTTAATTAGTAATTAATTTTAGTGACTAAAAATTGTTAGTCACTGTAGTTACCAATTTAGAAATCAATTTAAAAATTATAAAATTAAAAAATTATTGGTTACTAAAATAGTCACTATTATAAATAAAAAATTATAATTGGTCATTAAGTAATTAGAGACCAATTTAGAAACTAAGTCATTTTGGTAGCCAAAACCTTGGTAGCTAATTTTTAGTGATCAATTTCCTTTGGTAGCCAAAACTATGGTAGCTAATTTTAAGGACCAATTTAGTGACCAATTATAATTTTTTATTTATAACCGTGACTATTTTAGTAACCAATAATTTTTTACTTTGTAAATTGGTATCTAAATTGGTCACTATAGTGACTAACAACTTTTGGTCACTAAAATTGGTTACTAATGAAACATTTTCTTGTAATGATATTATAATTTTTAATAATATTTTTCTAGCGTATTAAAAAATAAATCTGAAGATAATTTTTTTAGTAATTCAAATGTCATTATTTGATTGTAATCAGGTTCAGGACAATTGGTGCATCTTGTAATAATTACTCTCTTAATAATTGTCTAGCAATGAATTGAACTTTTGAATGGTGACTCGGTCCACCTGTACTTTAGCTGACCTAGTCTACACCATGATATATTTGTGTAACCCACAACAATATTTCTTTTTTTTTTTAAATCAGCAAAGAATAAAATAAATAATAGAAGAGCACTTATGGAGTGCACTAACCCTTTTACAAAGAAAAAAAAAATGTTAAGCTTGCACTGCAATGCAACACTTCCCTTCAAGGTCAAACTTACCTCAAACTAGTAGAAACAAAAAAACTCAAGAGATACGGGTACCACCCAACAAAGACCCATAATAAGCTAAGAGTAGTAAAACCATTACTTAACTACAAATCTATTAAAACCCAAAATATAGGCAAAGATATAAACTAAGCAAAATAAGATGGTGTTGCTATATTTATAGACAGGATCACTATCCATAAAATCCTTTGTTTTGCTTTTAGGTATAAACCAGGCGATCAACTTCTTTACTCTCAATACTCGTCAGATTCCAGCCTCCCCAAATGATCCCCAATGCCAAGTTCATAATTGTTTAGTATTTGCACTATCAGAACATATCTGTTGCTTTTTTATAGAGAATTTGACAGGTCTAAGTATCATAATTTCAATTTCTCTCAGCCTGCATTGCCATTCCAATTGTTGTTTTTGTTGAACTAGTGAATTAGCCATTAATTCCATTGAGGCTCCTCTGAACCCATGAGGCAAGTTTCTATATTCTTTATGTCCACTCCATTCCAGATTAAGATAGTATGTTCTTTGCTTACCTAGCACACTTAGAGAACATTGCACACATCATCGTAACAATATTGAAGTGTTTGAATTTTTCCTTAGCTTTAATATGATACACAGAACTCGCTCCCAACCATCTGTCACACATATTCCATACCTTTTGAGTAACTCTACAAGAGAAGAATAAATGTTTTTCACTCTCTTCAGATGCTAAACATAACTCGCATAAATTGTGTTGTAATTGAATCCCCCTATCAGATAGTTTATCTTTTGTTGGTAGTTTATCCAGAAATATCCTCCATCCTAATAATTGTGCTTTAGGAACTACCCTTATGTTCCATAACATTTTGAAAACATTATCCACTTCCTCATTTGAGTTACCTTGCATCTTATAGTAAGCCGAGTTGACAGAAAAAACACCTTTGTCATCTTCCTTCCATTTCCATATATCCAAACATCCCTTTCTCAGCCCTTTAGAATTTATTAGTTGGAAAAATTGTTCGTCCATAGATTCCTCCCAAGCAAATCCATGCCTCCTCCGAATTTGGTCCTAGATCCATGAGCTCCTGTCCCAATGTCCCATCTCCTCAATAAAGTTATCTTTACTTTTTGTTATAGAGTACAACCTAGGGAACCTACTGTTGAGAGATTCCTCCCCTACCTATACATCTTCCCAAAACTTTACTCTATTCCTTTCTCCTACATTCCATTCTATACACTTTTCAAACCAATTACCTTGTTCAGAATTACCACACGCCTTATAGATGTCTTTCCACCATCTGGATGCATTCCTAGGTAGATTAGTTTCACCAAGGTTCCTCCAAGATCCATATTTGGAGTCGAGTACCTCTTTCCATAATCCATGGTCCTCCATACCTAGTCACCATTTCCATTTGGCTAGGAGTGCTATGTTGAAATTTCCTATGTCTCTTATGCCCAAGCCCCCATGTTCCTTTGATTTGCATATGTTTTCCCATCTAACCCATGTTATTTTCTTGTCTGTTGATCCCCATCCTCATAAGAAGCTTCTTTGAATTTTAATGAGCTCATTACTCACACTTTTTGGCACTTGAAGAAGGATAGATATATATGGGTAAAGCAGACAATACCGATTTAATAAGACAAACTCTCCCAACCATGAATATAAGTTTGCCTTTCCATTAAGAATTTATAACTTCAATTCTAATACCAATTGTTGAATCAAATATTAACCATTAGGTAAACATTATGGTTGAGAGTCAAGAAACAACTATTTTTACTTAAAAAAATTACTAACTCAAGCTCCACAATCATAAGTTGTATAAAAATTTACTTTTACACTTTGTATTTATAGTATCAAGTATAATAATCTTTTAGTAATATAAATTAATTATTTCTTTATTTCAAAAAGTTAACATATAAAACAACATAGCGTCAAAATAAAAAATTATTATAAATTAATTAATCATTTGATTTTAAATATAAAAAATAAAAGTAATTTTATATTTTTTATAACATCCAGTTTTATAATAATCTTTTAGTAATATAAATTAATTATTTCTTTATTTCAAAAAGTTAACATATAAAACAACGTAGCGTCAAAATAAAAAATTATTATAAATTAATTAATCATTTGATTTTAAATATAACAAATAAAAGTAATTTTATATTTTTTATAACATCCAGTTTTAATTTAGATTAATCAATCATAAATCATAGTTTGAATTATTTGGATAATCCATGGCTTCATATTTTAAGAAAACTGTAATTTACATGCAGTTTGTAATATAATGTGTATATATTAAATTTTGAAACACATTGATGCCATTCGGTAAAAATCATTACATCAACAATTGTCTATTACTGACTCTAAATCTTGGATTGTGTGACCCAGTCTTCTGTCCTTCGGTCCAATACTTTGGTTTGAAGGTACGCTAAATAGAATTGCTACCAAGGTACACATAAGGCATAAGGATGCATCTTGGACACCATTTTATGTGTCAGTGGGGAGATTGAGGAAACAATAAATTATTTGTTCTTTGAGTGTAAGATAGTAATTAGACTGTAGAATATGTGTGACTTTTGAGTAGGAGTTAATAATGTACACCATAGCCAAGGATACATTTCAAACAATTCTACCTAGTGAAGTTAAACCAAAAAGAAAATGTGATATGGAAGGGAATGTGGATAGAATTATATGGTGTATATGGAATCAAAATTATATTTAGAAAAAACAAGCCTAATGTGGAGGAAAATTTATGTATGGCACAATTACGAATGTGGGCATGGATAAGGAGCAAAAATTATAAGACAACTTTCTTATACTCCAATTGGTATGTTTGCCCTATGCATCATATTAGAACATTACTATGACAGACTCTAAAGCAGCATAGCAAGAACATGGGTGCACTTTTAAGTCAAAAAATAAACAAACCATCTCAAGGGACTAAATTGATTCAAATAAAAGGCAAAACATAATACATCAAGTATGATAATAACCACACGAGATGGGCTAGCGATGAAACAAAAGAATGGGGTTGATGCAAATACGAAAAGATACAATTCAGTAACCACACTCAAGCAATTTAGCCTAGAGGTTTGCTTTTGCAGAAATTATTATATAGGTACAAGGACATGCAAAGACAAATGTGCTACAGGTAGAGTGTATTATCAATGCCACATCAAAGACACACACTATCACAAAGTGAAGGATCGACATTGATACTTAACAATACCAAATCTGGAGGATGGAATGAAATGCAACATGAAAAATGACACTATGCTTCAGTTTCAATCCATTTTAAATTGGGGTCACACGAACCTGAACAACGGATGCATGAAATTTATTTGGAATACTATGGGATGCACCACTAGAAGTTTCATAATTATGGGTAGCACCGCAAATGGCTCATTAATCTTACAAGAACTTCACATTCAAGGGTTGCAACAAATACTACTATTCAATTGAAAAGGTATGGGTTGCACTAATATATAGAAGAAATGCAATCTTTACTATTGAACTAAGAATGGCCAATGCCAAGGCAAATCTTAATATGTGAAAACAAAGGATATTTATCATTGTTGGGGCTAGAAGTGTGGGAATTTGTTGGAAATAAATGTAATATCTCTATTGAGAACAACAACCGTTTTGTAAGGATTGAGATACCCCTAGTGTTTCGTGTATATACATATATATAAATTATACTTTGCTGGAAAAAAAAAAGAGATACTTGTGCAATCCTAAAAAATCTCCCACTAAACACTTGTCTCGCTAGGTATTGGATTTACAATGGTGACTCTAATATGATGGTGATTCTAATATCAATTATTGGATTAAACACTTACGATTAAGTAAAAAATAGTGAAGACACATGTTGCTTATGAGCCATAAAGAGTATTGTGGTTATTCTCACACAGTCTAACCCCCCTAAAATTTTTTATTTTTTTTAAATATATGTAATATATTATATTAATAAAATTAAATTAGATAATTTTTTATCTTTTTATAAAATATAATATTTAATTTTAATAAATAATAAAATAAAATTAAATATAATAAAGATTAACAAAATTTATTGAGATATTTTTTTATGTTCTCTCTCATCTTTTAAGTTTATCATATATTGTATTCATCTTTCACTCTTGATATGTTTTCTTTTATTCCAAAAAAAAATGTTAAACACAAATTTGTTCTTTCTGTAACATCCCGGTCGGATATTACTAATTTAAGTAATAAAATTAAGAAATATGATGAAAATCTCATTTATTATACTTCACTTCCCAAAAACACGGAAAATTTTAAAACATTTATTAATCGAAAGTTATCCAAAAATCCATAATTTATGAAAGTCCAATATAGTATCCAAATTCACAAATCAGTAAAACATTGTTTACAAAGTTCATAAAAACAATAATGATAAAACTCCAGTAAAAGTTTTTCCCAGCTAACCCTCTCTTTGATGTTATGCCTCACCAGTACCACCTGCAACATCATTTGCTCCATTGTAACGCATTACACGATCATCGTCAAACACAAGCAGATTGGGTGAGCTCATAAACAGTTAACATAAAAGTTAATAAAAATCAAGATACACCCATCTATTTTATTCTAGTTAATTCTTGGCCAAGACCTTAATCCCCAAGGCTTTTCAACCTTCACAACACACAAATAGTTAGCCTCGGATTCAGGGTTTATGATGCTCACACGAACCTTCCCGCTCGTGGTCCTGCCTTTACGAACCTCCCTACTCGTGGTCCTGCCTCTACGAACCTCCTCGCTCGTAGTCCTGCTCTACGAACCTCTCCGCTCGTAGTCCTACTCTACGGACCTACTTGCTTGTAGTCCAACACATGTGATCCACCAGCTTCGTACCTCCCCGCACGCAGCATCTCTCAAGTGTGAGCACGGAACTTACGAACCTACCTCGCTCGTATCCCCACATGAGAGTAATAGGATATGAACCTCCCTGCTCATATCATCACGTCTTCACCACCATTCATGAACCTACTCGTTCATGGCACAACATCCTCTGATCCAAGTCTCACATCACAGCATGATAACGAAAACAAGAAAAACACACTACGCTACATAAGGTACATACTCAAGCTAGTCTTAGGTATTCCAATGCTTCCACGAACCTGCCCACTCGTGGTCCAACTCTACGAACCTCCCCACTCGTAGTCCAACTCTACGGACCTCCCCGCCCGTAGTCCAACACACATGATCCACCAGCTACGAACTTCCCTACTCGCAACATCTCTCAAGTGTGAGCACGGAACATACGAACCTCCCTGCTCGTATCCCCACACGAGAGTATCAGGATATGAACCTCTCCGCTCATATCATCACATGTTCATCACCAGTCATGAACCTACCCGCTCATGACAACATCAAGCATATCCCAGACTAGGACCAACACAACAAGTCATGCAAAACATATTACAAGGCACCCTGCCACTACACCATCGCCTAATGCAGCCTAAGCACCGCTAGGTGAAATGGCAGTACAGACTACCTGACGGTTCCACATCACTACCGGGTGCCACAACTAAGACATCCATGTTTCCTACTATCGCCTGACGGTTTCCTCTACACCGCCAGGCGCTACACCAATAATGTGACACTACTGGTTTTAGGTACTCTAATTCATTTCCTAGAATTCAACCATTCAATTCTCAAACATCTAGAAATTAACATACACATTCATATATTCCAAATTACAACATCACAACACATATGCATCTTTCAAGTATAAGCACACATTTCTATTTTTTATAATTCATATATACTTACCTCTTAAATCAATTCCAACACACATTTTATTTTCCCCTTCTCATTTCCCAACCCTTTGCATGCTTATAATTCACATACCCCACATAAGACACAATCAAAGCTATATACTTATTCCGCATGCCCTCGCAATTCCATTACATTTAAAGTATGATTATCATGTTCCCATACTTTCCCAAAACCCGTCATGATCATGCAACACTCGGTCATAGTGATATCATCAATAGTAGCCTTATTCACACACTTATAACATCACACATTCGAGCTAACATATATAGGTTCATATATTTAACATGTCTCAGCAAGCACTACCAAAAACATACTCATCAATCACACATCTATATATTTATATATATATATATATATATATATATATATATATATATATATATATATTTACTAATCAAGGCCATATCAACACTTGAGTACACTTAATCCTCCATTAGTAATCATACTATTAGGGAATTCAAACAACCAATCATGAGTGACGTATATCTCCCTCTGCAAACATCCAATTCAAATCTCTACCGTTCAAAGTGAAGAACAAAATGTTGTGAATCACCTTCCAAAATTTCACCTGAATCGGACGGTTAACGAACCGAGAAATGTAGTTTTACAAAAACTGCGCAAACTAGAAAAAATGGGGGCGCCTAGTGCCCATAAGTGCGGAAGGTGGCGCCTGGTGGGACTATACTAGCGTCGAGCGGTTCCTGTTCCGCGAAAAATACAAAAAATAGCATTTTTCGTGAATCAGAGTCCACACATCACTGGTATGGCACCTGGCGGCCAATTGGGTGCCGCTAGGCGGTTTCTGATGTTTCAAGAACCTAGAAATTTCCTCAACACCTGCGAACCTTATTCCAACCTCTACAATTTTGATTCCCTTCGATTTTAGACTCCATACTCATAGCTCAAGTTTTTAGGTTTACAATTTATTTCATACAACTTCCAATCACCCGAAATTCCATTAATTTAACCCATTCAATTTAATCCAACTCTATATTCCCAAATTCACAACCCTAACATGACGTCTATGAGATTTTCATCCAATTTAACCCCAAACCATGTTTAATCCAATGACTATGACATATAATCATTCTCACATAGTTATAGTAGCATTTTTTTCCCTATCAAAATCATCCCAAAACATCCAAAGCATCAAAATTGAACCAAAATTGGTTCGCGTTGCTTGATAGATGTTCATCACCGCCAGACAGTTCATCAGAAACCCAGAAACTGGGATTTTATGCTTGCGTCGCCTGGCGGCCAAGGTCATATCGCCAGGTGGTTCCTCTTTAGGAACCCAGAAATTTTGCAAAATTGTGTGTGTTGCTTGGCGGCTTTGAAGGCCCGCCATGCGGTTTTTGGAAAATTTCCAAAAACCTAGAATTACGAGTTTAACAGAGGAAAAATATGCATTTTTATACAAACACAATTGCAATATATCACAACCAATTAAAGTTACACGTTCAGCTCCCCTAACCTATTAATCCTTGCTCAATATAGAGGAATTAAGACTTCTCTTGTGCCACCAATAGTCCAACCTTGGCATTCTCCCGGTACACCTGATGCTCTTATCAATTTCCACACAAAACTCAACTTCAGACCCTCTTTTCCATTGTCAAAATCATTTTTCTCTACCCATTCACGTTTTCCTCTCTTTCTTCACCAAAAACTCTCTAATTAGAGTTTTAACTAAGCCTTAATGCTTGTTAATGATAGGGGAATTAGGTGTTAATGACCATTCAAGACCATTATTGGTTGTCTCCCAGCCCACTAAACTGCCTCCCTTGGCAACTAGGGTTTTTTGCCTTTTCATCTCCATGCCAAAGGAAATTTTGGCAAAAAGAAAGTTAAATGCGTTCTTAGTAAGGTTTGAACCCACAACTACTCAATTACAAAGTCAATGCACAACTAATTCAACCAATTCATGTTTCGTTATTATTCCTATAATTTTAGGATTACATTATCACTACTCAGTTCAAACATAATATTAAGATAATACATTTATTAAAATAGCATACATATGACTCGAACCCAAGTCCTTTCAACATAACTATGTACTCTTAACCCCTTGAGCTGATACTTTTCCACATCATAACAAACCACATTAAATGCCATAAAGGCTCCCACGACCCACATTTATTAAATAATGATTTATTTAATTATTTAAATTTCTCGGGTCTTACACTTTCTGCTCTCATTTCTCATATGTCCTCTTCTGTTTTTTAAAGATAAAAAAATACAATTCTTTCTTCATATGAGTTTAATAGTTAGTATTTTTCCATCTCATTAGTTTTTTTATTTTATTTTCCTTATGAATATAGAAAGAAAAGTTATGTATTATATGTTTTTTTATAACCATTTTTTGATTGTAATTTGATTATCATAGATTTTTTTTTTAGTAATTACGTCTCTCAATTTTCTATTAGATCTTAACAAATTATTTTTTAGTCTTAAACTCTTCTTTTTTTCAAACAACGTACATTCATGAGAATAAAATAATAGATTTTTTTAAGAGATAAAATGGAAGATACTAAGAAGGCATAAACAAGACAAATATACTTCTTCACATATTTTCAAACATGATACTAAGGATAAAATTGTTGAAATAAAGGAACCATTTCTTAAGATTCAAAGAAGTAGAGGGATGGAAATTCGGTTTAATTTTTTGGAATTTATTCTAAAAAACGTACTCAAATATGTGAATATCAAATGAAAGAGATGAAATTATAAAAGCTTATTTAAAATAGGTAAGTACAACTTCAAACCTATCATTTTTCTAAGGAGAAATATAGAAGGAGATTTCAATACTACATTATATAGACTTTTATTATATTAGTGACAATAATTAAATATACAAATTTTGAATATATTATGTTGGTCCCCTCAAGATATTTTGTTCAAGATCCATCACTAGTTATACATAATTTTCCTAGACAGACCTTGTGTACTCGTAGTTAAACTCAAGGTGAGTTTAACAAATAGGATGAAGTAGCTTTGTGTATTTGGTCTAAATTTCCCATGGCATCTTGCATCTACATCGCACATATTCCTTAAAATTTCTATTGCATGTAAACCCATTTTAAATTGCATTATGCAAGCCCATTTGTGCGCTAATTGTTGTCACGTCTAGACTTTTGTTGCCATCTATTTACATGCATATTTTCACCCAATTTATGGTGCACATGCATTCATATTCATTTTATAGTATTGCATCCTTCATGCATTCTCATTCATGTTGAGTTAGTTAAATCACCACAATGGCAACCATGACATTAGCACTAAAAACTATCATGTAACGATTTTAGTTGGTTCAAAGTAAGTTCTGAGTTTCAAAGTCAAGTGGCATGTTTTAATTGCTTTGCATGTCTGAATTTATTTTGTATGATTTTGGAGCATTATTCATGTTGTGTGCACATCTCTGAATTGATCATGTTGTCATAGGCTGGACTTTGATTTGTTTATCATCATGTCATATTAATGGAGGTCATCTTTGTATTCATAACCTTTTGCTAGGGTGGTTTGAATTTTGTTTGAATTTTGAATTTTCTAGGGTGGTTTGAATTTTGTCATTGCCAGTAGATCTTAAAAACTGAATCAAATTTGTTTGTGCTACTGTTTCCATATTTTTATATCTACTTAAATGATAGATTTTGCATTCTTTTGCATCATGACAATCTAGCATAAATTCATGAGTGTATGAATGTGGCTGAAATTGGTTTCTATTCAGATATGGGTTGCTTCCGTGGTCCAATACAACATTTAATTTATTTTGAAAATATGCACTCCATCATTCGATTCAACTAGATTCTTCTCCATTCCCTTTTAGCTTACCATTCCCATTAGGTATGCCCTGCACGGATGATAAAATTCATCATATTCATACTTTGACATATATGAGATATTCTTCAAATTTTAGCACATTAAAAAAATGACGTCGTTGTTTGGGATCGAATCCGGGTCGTCCGCGTGACAGGCGGAAAGACTTACCACTATATTACAACGACCTACTGAGTTTAACAAATAACCTGAGGTGGCTTTGTGTATTTGGTCTAGACAACAAATGTTTACATAGGAGTCAATTTATATACTTATTATAAGTAAGTCAAAATTCACAACGATAATACTTGTAATTAGTTTTTTATTAGTGAAACACTTTATTAGAGTTTCTAAAAGAGAACTACACATATCAAAATTTGGGGTGAACCAATGTAAAACATGTGGTATTATTGATCTTTTCTATAGTATATTGTATTACATTTTTGTTACCACATAGAAAGGCATTTTTTTTAAAAAAATGAGAATGTGATTAAACCATCACACAACCCATATAAATGATGAGAATCGCTGGCTCTAGAAGGAAGAAAGTAGAATAGAGTTTAACTTAAGTATAGCATTTTACGTTTGATGTGAGGCATCAGGCGGAAAATGTCACATTTTACATTTGGTCCCCAATTGACAAATGTAAATAATGTTGTGTTAATTATAAAAATGTCACTGCACATTTTTAAAGTTTGTTACTTTTAGGTCAAGCTTAAATTTAGAGACGTAAAAAGCTATTTTTGTGTTACTAGATGCTACAAGGATAGCCGTTGAGGCTTCCCAACCACACATGTCTTCCAATATCTAGAGTTTGGAAGACTTTATGGAGAACAACCCGATGGAGTTTGATGGGAGATGAGCCTAGATGGTACAAATTACTAGATAAAGGATTTAGAAAGGGTGTTTGATTGTAAGTAGTATCCGAATGAGGGTATATTGACCTATGTAGTGTAGATGTCAGAGGTTGAGCATTAGTGGCCCAAAATGAAGATGATGTTGGAGGAAATGGGGGAGCCCATCACATGGAATAGTTTTGAAGTTGAAGTTTTTTTAGGAGTACTTTCCCGATAGTTTTAAATATGCCAAAGAAGTGGAGTCCTTACAGTTGGTGCAAGGATTTATGAATGGAATTGAATATTCTAAAAAGTTTAAGCCTTTTCTCGCTTCTACACTTTTTCTATACAAGAGTTTGGGAGGTGTAGAAAGTTTGAAATGGATTGAAATAGGAGATAAAGGAGGAGGTAGCCCTTTTCCATTAAAGAACTTCCAACTCTAGATGAAAAAGCACGAGTGGTGGAAAGATTGAAGGCTATTGGAAAGAAATAAAGGCCTCAAGTGGGTGGATCATTACAGACCAAATTTAAGAATGAGGAGAGGAGAGAGCCATATTCTAGACCTCATTTCCATATGGCTAGAGCCACTTCCTAGTCACACTAGCAACAAAGGAGTGTGTAGTGTTTTGGATGTGGAGAAGTTCATTATAAAAGAGATTTCCACAAAAGTATAGAAAGTGCAACGTCTGTAATAAAGAAAGATGTTATAGTAGGGACTCCTCAAATCAAAGAGGATTAGTGTTTTAGAAAGAGCCGCAACAAACAAAAGGGTAGAAGGGGTTACGAACCCCAGGTAGTTGGGAAAGTCCATTTAGTGATAGGTGTTAAGGCCTTCAAAGGTAACTTGTTTCTTCGACATTATGTTATCTCTTGTAAAAATGACTTGGTTGAGTTGGTTGTGCACTTGAATTGATATTGTGTGGTGATGGGTTCAAACCTTGGCTTGAATAAAACTAACTTTCTTTTTGCTAAACATTATTTTTGGCAAGGATGTGAAGAGGCCTAGGAAAACCTAGGAGGCAGCCAAGGTGGGCTGTAAAAACACCTCCTAATGAGACTTGAAAGCTAATTAAAGCAAATTTTAATGCTAATTTTGTTTTTGAACCATAACCCATCATTAAGGGCTTGAGTAATTGACCAAGGGAGTGGAAGGAGAGTGTGAGAAGAAGGAGTTCGTGTGGAATGTGTAGGGGAGGGTTTCTGAGCATAAAATTGAACCTAAAGAGAGTAGGTGAGTCTGATTGGGTGGAGACAAGGGCTTGGAATCATAAAGGGGCTTTGAAAGGGCAATTGAGCAAGGAATATCCAGGTTATGAGAGTTCCTATTGCGTGATTTAATTATGTATCGTATGAAGATGTGTTTTGGGCCATGCTTTAATTGTGAAACCTTTAAATTCTTGTTTTGTTCGCGTTTTCTGGATTTTTCTAGAAACCGTCTGGCGGCACATGTGGTTGCACCCAGTTTTCTGGGTTTCAGATGATCTGCCTGGCGGCTGTAAGTGTCCCGCCAGGCGATGTATTCGCTGCTGCTGTTTTCTTGTTTTGGTTAGCTTGTCAATGGCGTGGTGATGTTTGATATGAATTGTTATGGCATGTGTATGTTTGGTCTAATGAGACGGATCCTTAATCATTCAATTAGTTGAATTGCATGGACTCTTGTATGAAATCGAGATTAAGGTTCACGTTGGAAAAAATTGGAAATAATTATGTTGAATCATGTCTATGATTAGTGTATTGTTCTATAGAATTAATATTAATATGAATACAGTATGAGTTCTGTCATATGCGAGCCTGTGAAACAATGTCACTGTGAAGAATGGGTACTGTGATTGAAGTGCTTGGGAAACAGGGTTGAACTGAAGTAAGTTCGGGCAGAACCCATTATTAGTAAGCATCGCCTGGCGGCCACCCAAATGCCGCTCAACAATACCGCAGTTTCACTGATGGTTTGGAGCTTTGTGTGTTGTCGTATTTTGGGTGTTATGCTGAATGAATTAGTATGTATGATAGGGCTTAGTGAGGAGTAGTGAGGTGAAGGGAACTCAGGCATATCATATTAAATGATTCATGTATAAGTATATCATGTACGGCGAGGTTTCGGATGATTGCCCTCTTCAGTGCACCTGATAGAGTTTTGGTAGTCTGGGAACAACTACAATCTTATGTTTGTTTTAGGGAGCTCCACTTGGTGTCACGGTGAAATGTTGTGGCAAAGTTATTCTCACGTGTGGACTATCAGGTGGTGGCTTGTAGTCAGAGGGGCGAGTAGACACTCGTGCAACAAAGATTGATCATTGATCTCACCTAAAGGGTATAGAAATGATAGACGTCTAATGCAAGTGTTGTAATGGAGAACTAAGGAAAAAGAGAAAAATACTAACCTGGGTTATAATATGGAGATGATGTATTTTATTATTATTATGATATATGTTTGATTTATTTAAATGAGCTCACCCTATCTCTGTGTGTGTGGCGATGATCATGTAACTCGTTACATGGGAGCAGATGTTGATGCAAGTGAGCATGTTGATGCATAGAGACGGAGTGGGGATCACTATGGGACAATTTACAAAATTTCATTATGGATTTTCTTTTATAACCTTTCTATTTTGGATGATTTGGTTTGTAATAACTTAATATTGCGGTTTTAATTACTACTTAAGCGACGTTTGAAGTTTTAATTTTCCCGCGTTTTGGGAAATTACGAGAATAAATGTGATGTTTTATAAATTTTATTTCTTATTTATTTTTAAGAAGTAATTTCCGGCTAGGACGTTACAATACACATTGTCGTCCTTATCTCCGTCCTTATTTAAATTATATATTCAAATACTCACAATCTATTAAGTAACATTATAGTATAATAAGTTAATTAATGTAATTGTCATGATTTTTTTTATCACCATCCAACATATATTGAAATTCAAAAAATGAAGATCTATGTTAAATTTCAATTATTATTAGTTTAATCTTTGTGTAATTTCTCCAAAATCAGACTACTAGGTCTTATTAGGTACTTCAATATATAAGATATACTTTTCTTTTCAAATCATTTCTTCCATTTTAAGACGATTCTTAAATTGACCATTCTAGTTACAAAAGTAGCACTTCTTATCCTTACATATTTTACCTTCATTACCCTTTAGCAGGGCCTTGCCCTCATCCTTTCTACTTGGCATGCTCTTAACTGACTCCATCACGAGTCATGAGATGAAAAAAATTGTCTTTCATTTTCTTTGATCTCCTTTCTTTTTAAATCAACTTGACTTTAATTTCCTAAAGGGGAGCCCATGATGTTGGAGGAAAGAAGGGAGCCCATGACATAGAATAGTTTTGAAGTTGAAGTTTTTTTAGGAGTACTTTCCCGATAGTATTAGATAAGCCAAAGAAGTGGAGTTCTTACAATTGGTACAAGTATCTATGAATCTAGTTGAAACTCTAAAAAGTTTAAGCCCTAGCTCGCTTCAACACTTTTTTCTATAAATGAGTTGTGGAGGTGTAGAAAGTTTGAAATGGATTGAAATAGGAGATCAAGGAGGTGGTAGTGTTTCTTTCCATTAGAGAGCTTCCAGCTCTGGAGGAAAAAGCACGAGTGATGGAAAGATTGAAGGCTAATGGAAGGATACAAAGGCCTCAAATGGGGAGGTTATTACGGTAAATAAATTTAAAAACAAATCAGATGAATAAAAGAGTAAAATAATATTTTAGAGAAACAATTTTTCATATGACAGTGTAAATCATACAAAGATAAAATGAAAAATGTAAAAAAATCGTATAGACAAATTGGTTTAAAAATAAAATAAATGGATAAAAAGGTAAAATAAATTCTATGCATATGTAATAGGAAAATAAATAAAATTGAAAAATAAAATAAATGAATAAAAAAATAAAATAACTTTCGTGCAAATGTAACAATAAAATAAATATAAATAAAAAAGAAATTAAGAATATCAAATGATTAAAAAACTAACATTTAGGACAATTGTAAAATAAATAAAATGGATAATAAAGTAAATTTTCTGGTACCTTGAATAAAATAGTAAAATAATATTTGAAAGAAACTAACTTTTCATCTGACGATGTAAATCATACAAAGATACAATTAAACATAAAAAAATAGTATAGACAAATTAGTTTAAAAATAAAATAAATGGATAAAAAGTAAAATAAATTTTATGTTGATAGGAAAATAAATATAAATAAATAAATTAAAAAAATAAATGAATAAAAAAGTAAAATAACTATGTGTCACGTGTGGGAACGTTGTGTGTAAGACCCGTAGAATTTAATTAATTAAATAAATAATTAATTAATAAATACGGGAGGGGTAATAATTATGACATTAAATTATGATTGGTATGACGTGGAAAAAGTACTAGCTCATGTGGTTGAGAGTCTTGGATTGTGTGAGAGGACTTGGATTTGAGTCCTATGCATGATACTTTTTGTGTTATTATTATTATTTCAATCTATGAAAGCATGTTCTGTTATGACATGATGCTTGAATTGTGATGGTTAACATGAAACATGATTGGTTGAAATGGTTATGCACTTGAGTGGTAACAAAGGGGTCATGGGTTCAAACCTTGGAAATGTTAAATGGAAATTATGCTTGTTTTTATTTTGCTAATGGTGACTTTAGAGGGAAATGGGAAAGGTTAACAGAGGCCATGGGAAGCAGTACGGCCA
>Ga0214542_1000672_pt1 | contig 63991 bp, 27 predicted proteins | sample CNSS1metaG_FD_160096 | JGI IMG/M metagenome (GOLD analysis project Ga0214542, IMG submission 160096) | Root nodule microbial communities from cowpea collected in UCLA plant growth center, Los Angeles, California, USA - CNSS1 | ecosystem: Host-associated > Plants > Roots > Nodule | place: USA...
TTGAACCTTTTAAACACTTGGAACACCTCGGATTTCTCCTTCAAAAAATACACCCATGTTTTTCTTGAAAAATCATCTATGAAAGAAATGAAATACCTTTTCCCACTGAAAGATTCAGGGGTAATTGGTCCACAAATGTCTGTGTGAATTAATCCGAGTTGTTCCTTTGCTCGGTACTCGGTAGTTCTCGGAAATGAGGTCCTTGGATGCTTCCCGAGTACGCACTCTTCACAAAATTTCTTTTCAAACTCCACCGTCGGGAGTCCTCGCACCATCTCCTTTTTCACCAACTCGGCTAGTCCACCAAAATGCAAGTGGCCAAACCGGAAGTGCCACATCATAGCTTCATCCTTCACGTCAAGTTTCAAGCACCTTTCTTGGACTATTTTTAGGTCCAGCTTGTACATCCTGTTCTTCTTCATCTCTACTCGAGCAATCAATCGATCTGACTTATCTTTCAAGTATAGTACTCGGTCTTTCATCAGAACCGAGTAGCCTTTCTCCATCAGCTGGCCCATGCTCAATATGTTGCTCTTGAGATCGGGTACATAGTACACATCTCTGATTTCTCCAACTCGGTTGTTCTTCTGCAGGTACCAGATTGTACCCCGACCTTTTACTGCCACCTTTGATGCATCTCCAAATGATACGTGTCCAGCGTCAACTTTGGTGAGCTCCTTAAAAAGATTCTCGTCCCCACACATGTGGTTGCTTGCTCCTGTATCAAGGTACCAAACTGAGTTGTCAGAACAACTCGGACTTAGCTCGGCACCTGATCTCCTGGACATCATCAATATTCCTTCTTCCTCAGCGTCCTCAGAAAGGAAGTTTGTTTCCTTCTTGCTTTCAGATCGGCAATCCTTCGCGAAATGTCCAACCTTCCCACAATTGTAACATTTGACTCCTGAGTAGCAGTCTTTAGCAAAATGACCGTACTTACCACATTTGAAGCACTCAACTCCTGAGTTGTTCGAATGACCTCCTCGGCCTCTACCACCACGACCTCCACCTTGTCCTCGTCCACGCCAATTTTGTTGGCCGACCTGTTCTTGACCTCTTTCATATCCTCCTCTGCCTCTACCACCTCGGCCTCGAGTGTTCTGAGTATAAGGAACCTTCTTCTCCCTAATGGTTGCCTTTGCTTGGAGTGCTTGATCAAGGGACTCCTCCTTCTTCTTCCTTCTCCGCTGCTCATGCGCTTCAAGCGACCCAGCAAGCTCTTCCACCGAGAGCACTGTCAAGTCCTTGGATTCCTTTATTGCACAAACTATATTCTCGAAGTCGTCGGTTAACGACCTCAAGATTTTCTCCACCACTCGGCAAGCGGGCAGCATCTCTCCATTTCTACCGAGCTGATTTGCTACGGTCTCAACTCGGGAGACGTACTTGGCAACCCCTTCATCTTCCTTCATCCTCATCCTTTCAAGCTCGCCTCTGAGAGTTTGAAGCCAAACTTGCTTGACACGATTATCCCCTTTGTATGCCTTCTCCAGAATATCCCACGCTTCTTTTGAAGACATAGCATTTGCTATCTTCTCAAAGCTGGACTCATCAACAGCTCGGTATAGCACGTACAGAGCCGTTTTGTCCTTTGCTCGTGTTGCTTTTAACGTAGCAATCTGGGCTATCGTCATTTCTCCAATGTCCTCTGGTTCTTGGTACCCATTTTTGACCACCTCCCATACTTCTTGAACCAAGGAGAGCCTTCATTTGCAGACTCCAGTTATCATAGCTAACACATTTTGATAACTTCGGCAGGGGCATGCTGTTAGCTAAGCTGGCCATCTCGATCAAACTCTCTAACTCACTCAAACACTCAGGCTCTCAAGCTCTGATGCCAATTTGTTGAAAAACAAGTCTCTCTGGATAAACACTCTTTGTATTCAGATTTGTTGTGTGTTGAAATGAAGCACTACATGGTCCTTTTATAGGCCTTTGGACATTACCCTTCAACTACATTCATTAAATATAACTACTACCTAACTCACAATTAATACAACAACTTCCAACTACCCACCTTCCAACTACCAACTACCCACATTTAAGTTTACCTAACAGTTAGAGAGTCTGCATAAGTACAAATACTTTTTCCATATTTATCTTTTTTTGTCAATTTGTACACTAGGAATCTCTCTTTATTTGTATTTTTTTATTTTCTCCGTGGATAAAATCTCACCCCGTTCTTGTCATCATCATGCATAAATCATGAATATGCTGTTGAAGAATGGAATGGAGCTTGGAGAGAGCTGGATGTTACTTTTATGCATGCTACATATAATAACTATAACATTGGACTCTATTATAGAATTTGTATCTATGTTGTACTAGATCCTATAATAACTTTTGCAACAGCTTGTTCCTGGAACTTTTGTAGGATGTTCTCATATGCTTTAGGGTTGTGCTAGATGCTATATTGGAAGTTAATTTTATAACGTTGTGCTTTGCTTTAAGTGCATTGCTTTACTGATGTATGTGTAGATGCTTATCCTATGAAGGATTTCCATTTTTGTGAGAAGAATGGAGTAAGAAGTTCATTTTAAACAGTATAATAATTGATGAGAAGACATATTGGGAGTAAGAATGGTGAGACCGGTGTTAAGAATATTACTTAATATTCTTTTTATTTAAATTAGTTTTTAGAAAATATTTCAGTTTTAGATATATATTTCAGTTTTAGAAATTAGTAATTATTTTAGATTAGGAGTGAGATATTCTAAATATTTTATACTTGATATTTTGTTATATTTTGCTCTATATATAGGGTATATCAATAAAATACAGAAACATGTTGCTCTGTATAACATATCACATATATCTCTCATATATCTCATATCTCTCATATTATCAAAAGCCCTAAAAATCCCAATAACTGATATCAAAGCCATTGTTCTTACTGCCGATAGAATGGAAGAAAATATGTCACACGTTGCTATTCCACTCTTTGATGGTGAAAGCTATGATCTATGGGCGGTAAGGATTCAAACATATCTAGAGGGGCTAGATCTATGGGAAGCTGTGGAGGAAGATGATGTTCCCTTGTCTGAAAATCCCACTGTGGCTCAAATAAAAGCACATAAAGAAAAGAAAACGAGAAAGGCAAAGGCAAAATCATGCTTGTTCGCAGGTGTTTCACAAATGATTATGACCAGGATCATGACTCTAAAGTCTCCTAAAGAAATTTGGGAATACTTGAAAGCGGAATATGAAGGGAACGAGAAGATTCGAGGTATGAAAGTTTTGAACTTGATAAGGGAGTTTGAGATGCAAAGAATGAAAGAGTCAGAGACGATTAAAGAATACTCAAACAAATTATTGCGTATTGCCAACAAGATAAAATTGTTGGGAAAGGAGTTTTTAGATTCCAGACTCGTTGAGAAAATTCTGGTGACGATGCTGGAAAGATATTAGGCATCTATTGCTTCCTTAGAAAACACAAAAGATTTGTCTATAATTACCTTTACAGAGGTGATACATGCCTTGTAAGCATAAGAACAACGAAGATTGACGAGAGAAGATCATGAGGTCACCAATGCAGAAATGGTAATTGACAACAGTTAGTTTTGCTATTCTGCCTCGGTTTCAGAACCGAGGAATATAAGACCGAGGCAAAAAAGGGTCAACTTTTGGCCTCGGGTGTTACCCGAGGCAGAAACTCACCTTTCTGCCTCAGTTCTAATGAGAACCAAAGCCATATACCCCCCTTTCTGCCTCGGTTCTAATGAGAACCGAGGCCATTTGTCTTGTTAACTTTTTAAATAAAATTTTTGTTTTTGGTTACTCTCACATTTTTTAACCTACATATTTTTTCAGAAAACCAGATTAGTCAAACCAGAAACAAAACTATACATTTTATGAAACATGACATCATCCACAATCCAAATACATTTGAAAGTGTCTTGTAACAACAAGTCAATATCTTAATCAATACTATTGTACATCTGAATTATAAATTTGACACATGTTATCCTACCAAACTTTATGGATTTCGTGATAATTGGTGCAGTACTCTTGAATGTCTGCAAAATAAGAGATTAACTAGGCAAATAATTAATCACATATACATACAATAGACTATAAATTCATAGACTCATATTACAAAAATAAGAACCTGGGAGCGTGAAAAGCGAAGCGAATGAAATTGGGAGGATGCAACGATACTCACGTTCCCGAAAGTTACACAGTCCCACCACAATGCAACAATACCTGATAAAAAAAACAACCATAAAAACATAAGAAACAATAAAAAATAGGAGAAAAAAAATAAAAGCCAAGAAAATCCCAACAAAACCCTAACAAAACGCAAAACAATAACCCAAATCGCAAAAATAATTATACAAAACGCGAAATAAAGAAAAGGGGAATCTCAAGATTCTCAAGAAGATGTTCAGATTGTGGAGAATAAATCAGATGAGGATAAATCAGAAGAGGATCTACAGAAGAGGATCTACTTTTTACAACATCATGTGTCACAACCAACGAATCTTCAAAAGGTTGGATTATAGATAGTGGTTTCAAAAACCACATGACTCTTATAGAGAAATTTTCAAGGAGCTGAATAAATAAAATATTTCTAAGGTAAGAATTGGGAATGGAGAACAACTTGTTGTGAAAGGTACATGAACAATTTCAATTAAAACTCATTCAGGTATCAAATTAAATTTTGATGTTTTATATGTTCCTGAGATTACCCAGAATTTGTTAACTGTTGCTCAATTGTTAGAGAAAGGTTATAAGGTCTCCTCTGAAAATAAAGTATGTGTGATAAAAAATGCTAACAACATAGAAGTATTCAAAGTCCACATGAAAGACAAAAGATTTGTGCTGGATTTTATGGAGGAATTTGATACAAAGAAAGTGAGCATGAAAGAAGGATCAAAATTAGAAGATAAATATCTGTGGAAGAAAGTAGATGTCCAAGTGAAAAAAGTAGATGAAGGTTCACATTCTAATATTCATAAAAGGTCTAATGCCACTCCAATGAAATTCACACCGGACAAAGAAAAAAAAAAAGATGATGCTGATATAAGAAGAAATGTGAAGGATGATGCCAAATTGAAGAAAGATGTGATGCCATGGAAGAAAGAGAAAAACAAATATTACAAGCACAAAAAGAGGAGAAAATCAAGCATAAAAAAATGGAGAATCAAATCTGAAGATATCAAATTTAAATAAACAAATATTAAGCAAGGAGGAATGTTGAGAATATTACTTAATATCTTTTTTATTTAAATTAGTTTTTAGAAAATATTTCAGTTTTAGATATATGTTTCAGTTTTAGAAATTAGTTATTATTTTAGATTAAGAGTGAGATATTCTAAATATTTTATACTTGATATTTTGTTATATTTTGCTCTATATATAGGGTATATCAATAAAATACAGAAACATGTTTCTCCGTATAACATATCACATATATCTCTCATATATCTCATATCTCTCATATTATCAAAAGCAATTTCAGGGTTGTGCTAGATGCTATATTGGAAGTTAATTTTATAACGTTGTGCTTTGCTTTAAGTGCATTGCTTTAGTGATGTATGTGCAGATATCTGCTTATCCTATGAAGGATTCCCATTTTTGTGAGAATAATGGAGTAAGAAGTTCATTTTAAACAGTATAATAATTGATGAGAAGACATAATTTGGGAGTAGGAATGGTGAGACTGGTTATCAGATTTTTTACATGTAAAATGTATTCAGTTTAAGAATTGCTTCTGAAGTCAATTATTAATGATTCTAATTGATTAATAGTTTGTTTAAATCGATTACATATCTGAAATATTGATTTTAAAGATATTTATATATTCATTTCTTCTTTTCCAATGTCTTTTTTATTTGTAAATAAAATATATCTTTTATTTTGTTTTACTTTTTGTCTATTATTATTGATCTTTGATTTTTTTATGTATATTTTTTATCCGTTATATTTTATATTGTTTATTTCTTAACAAATTAATAACCTTGAAGGCCGTAACAAAACATAGTTTAGTTCCAATATAGTTGAGAACCCCGAGGATGACGGTATTGTTAATCATGTGGGAATTTGATAATGGAAATAATGAAATAAAAGTACAAAGATTTCAATTGATGGAACATTATCATATTTGGATTGGACTTATGAAATGCATATTGTAATAGCTTTTTTAAGAAAATTTAATAATTCTACTGTTTAGTTAATTCTGGTTATATATAGGTCTTGTTGTATGCTTTTAGAAAATAATGAGAAGTTCTCTGGTTTCTCTGTATCATCTATAATCTTCCTTTTGGAGTTGCGAGTGAGTGTGAGCATGGTGTTTTAATTGTGAAATTACCGTGGAAGAGTGAGTGGGTGTTGCGTTCTCCAGCTGTGAAGAGAAGCATTATGAGAGAAAGAAAGTGTTATACCAATTTCAGGTGACTATGAAAAGAACCTATCTGATCATCAAGAATCTGTGCAACAATATTTGGAGATGGTGCAAAAGTGAATTTGGCTACTCACTTTTAGAGAATGCATAGTCTATTTGCTCGAACAGATTCCCTGCATCGTACAACGCGTCTCTATTATCATGAAGCCATGCTTTGACCAATGAACTGCTTTTGTTATGCATCATTAACGATGGCATTGAAACCCATCAGCTTCCTTGAACTTTTTCACCAGCTCCTCATCGAGATTTCTTCCACGAAAGTGGTCAATAACTTCATGAGAATCTAGCCTTTCAAATAGCAGCTGAAGAAGAACCCCAACAATCTGACGGTTTTGCATTATGTATGTGGATAAAATGTGAAGAATGCAAACCAGAAACTTGGCAGTAATTCGTATGTAACACTTACTTAAAGAATTTGTATCAGAATATGGTGTTTTGGAATCCATGAAACATTTTAAGTAGAAATACTAATTCTTCCAATTGACTATCAAAATAAACTATCCGAAACAAAAATCATATAATGTAAGTACGAACAAAGAAGGATGAAACCGACCACAAACAACTACAAAGTACAAAATTGGCACCAGAACTTTCACACTTGGCTAAACATAAGCATTGTCATCCAACTTCAAAAGTGGATATTGATAATACTGCATTAAAAAGAAGAAAAGTTGATGCGTAGTGGTGAGCCAGAGATTAAAATATTTACACAAACAGAATTGGAACCTGATGACAATGTAGGCACATGAGAATGAGTGCACTGGTAATTTCCGTCTTATATGTTTACTTGTTCTTCGTCAATCCATATGTTTTTAATGTGAGCAATCTTTTCCCAATCTTCACCTTCTTGTTTCTTGCAGCGCTCTTTGAGCAATGGACAACCTTCAATTATGAGGTCTGAAATGGATTTGGGAAGACCTTCCTCTGGCAAGCATTGGAGTATTGGACAGTTACCAAGACACAATTTCTTAAGAGAAGAGAGGTGACAGATACTCAGTGTCTTAAGATTTAGACAATCCTTTATCATTAGATTATTAATAGAGAGTGAGAGCAAATATATACCCTGAAAAGACTTGACTTTCTGTCTGCTAATAAACAAGAATTCTAGGGAAGGGTTGGTTCCCCAAGCCCCCTTTAGTGAGGCAACAAGCTTGGAGCAATTACTGAGATGCATGTCTTCTAGATTTGATGGCAAACATCCCTCAGACCACTCCACGTTCGGACAGTTTCTTATGGACAAACGGTTAAGAGATGGAAGGAGGGCAGACATGCGTTTAGGCATTGATTTCAATTTCTCCAATACTTCAATCAAAAATCTCTCTAGTTGAGGTGCAAATAATCCTTCATTGGGAAATGATTCAAATTCAGAGCATCTTTCAATATTCAGACCGTACAAATGATTGTGAGGAGGCCCCTGCAACATCAAATAATAGTGGAGTTTTGGGAAGAGATCTAAAGGGAAGGTCGTAAGAGAGTCACAACTATGACAAAGAACCAATTCTTCAAGGAAAGCGTAGCAAGAGTTTATGGGAAAATTCATGCTCGGACAAGAAACAATACGAGAGATTTCAAGATTAGTATGATATAGAAGGGGCACAGTCATATCAAATGAAGTTGGCTCCATCTTCACATCATGATTTTCTATAGAGACCACCATGGGAATTGAAGCCTTAAGTTGTTCACAATTCTCAATAGTTAGTTGTTTCAATTCAGAAAGGTGCTCTGGCAATTTTCCTTTCAGCTTGGGACAATTTATCACAGAAAGACTTTGAAGACTTTGAAAAGCACCAGTCATGCATTGCCATTCTTCCCATTCCTTCATGTTAGAGATGTCCAACGTTTCCAAGGATGCAAATGAAGAAGAGCTATTCCCATAAAAATCAGCATCTATCCTCCCTATCCAATCAAGGCTTTCAATTGTCAAGTGCATGAGAAATGTCAAGAGTCCAAGGGAGGGCAACCATAGGCAATGTTTACAGTGCTTCAATGTTAAGGACACAACATTCGATAGAGAATTATCAGATAACCAACGTGGAAATTGTGTGCCACTATAGCCATCGATTGACAAGTGATTCAAATGTCTAGGAGGATGCAGATTCTCAAGCACTTCTCTTTCTTTTATTGAATCATCATTGTTTAGGTTCAATTTCCATTCTAAACATAGCCCCACAAGATTTGTTTTATTCTTCAAATCCGCTGCCAATGTCTCACAAGGATTCACGATTTTTTGAAGATTCATAATTGACAACTCTCCATGAAGATCAAGTTCTCCCAGTTGTTGAATACTGAAGTCAAAGCTATTCATCCATACTTGCAGATTCTTTAATTTTCCTAAAAGCACTGGAGCCTTTCTCAAAGTAGTTCCCATAAGTTCAAGGCAGCGCAAATTGGTGAGTTCATGAAATGTCATGGGCAACTCCTTTAAATATAAACAACTGTTCAACTTCAACACTAGCAAGTTACACAGTAAACACATTGAGTCAGGAAGTGTTTCTATGTCTGTATTTGAAAGGTCTAGTGAACGAAGATGTATCAGATTTCCTATACCGTCAGGCACCTCTTTTATGTTATGACACGAAGACAATGATAAGACCCTTAAGAACTTAAAGTTGGAGATCAACTCTTGTATTGACATTTCACAGTCCCCTAGAAAGGATACAAATGTTCGTAGCCCTTTAGCATCACATAAACTCTCACCATATTGAAGAGGATTGATTACAGTTGAAAAGTGACGAGTTTTCTTTGGTACTCTTTCTGCTTTATCAACACCCAACCTGTAGCAGATTTCACCATAAACATATTTTGCTAAATCATTGAGAAGGTCGTGCATAACAAAATATATTTTGTTGTAAGTGAATATCTGTTGAAAGAATGACCTTGATAATAGATCATTGAAGTACTGTTCGCCTACTTCTTCTGGAGACATACTATGTTTAGAGCATTGTAGAAAGTTTTCAGCCATCCACAAGAGAATTAAGCTCTTCTTGTCAAACTTATGGTCTTTGGGGAATAACGCACAATAAGCAAAACATCTCTTGAGATGAGAAGGAAGATGGTAATAGCTCAACAACAAAGCGGGGATGATCTGACTATCTTCTGTCGGTAAGTCCCATATCTCGCTTCTCAATACACTTTCCCACTCTGAGACAGATGATTTTGTGTGTAAAAGACATCCCAACGTTTCGAGAGCCAGAGGCAATCCTTTGCACTTTTCAACTATCTTCGTGCCAATCTCCTCCAACTCAGGATTCAACTTAGAGTTTTCGTCTTGGAAGGCATGTTTTGCAAAAACTTGCCAACTGTGATCTTCATGTAATTGCTTTAGTTGGTGTATGTAGCTTGACTGCATGATAGAAGCAACTTTGCTACTGCGTGTCGTGACCAGAATTTTACTTCCCTTAGCTCCACACGTAAGTGGAGTTTGTAATGCTTTCCATTGGTTTCGGTCTTCGTTCCAAACATCATCAAGAACCAGAAGAAACTTCCTTCCTGACAATCTCTCTTTCAATTTTCTATGAACCATTTCTAGGCCTTGACTATCATCTCTTGAGTTAGTAAAAGCCCCAAAAACTGCTTTTGATACCATCAAAACATCAAATACATCAGAAACACAGACCCAGGCTTTTTCATCAAATTTAGCTTCATTGGACTTTGGGTCATTGTATAAATGTTGAGCAAGTGTGGTCTTACCCACCCCGCCCATACCCACAATAGAAAGTATTGATAGCTTATTATCATTGGTGTCAGATGTCAACAAACTAAGGATCATTTCTTTGTCCTCATCTCTACCATAAATAACCTCTTCGGCTACCAACGATGTTGATTCAACTTTTTTCTCCGACACTTTATTATCCAACCCAGGTCTAACACTACTTGAAATTTTGAAATCTTGAACAACCTTTTGGTTTGAGAGAGATTCTAGATCATCCAAGACTTCTATCATCTTGGACTCAAGACTGCGTACCTTGCTAGAACTGGTCTGGGATTCAGCTTCCACCACAGTTTTGGAGAATTCATAGTCTATTTCATCCAATAGGTCCTCTGCATCATACAACGTGTCTCTGACCTCATCAAGCCATTCTTTGACCAATGAGTTACTGAACTGCTTTTGTTCTGCATCATCAATCACAGCATTGATGTCCATCAGCCTCCTCTTCAACTTCTTAAGCAGCTTCTCGTCCAGATTTCTCCCACGAAAGTAGTTGAGAACATGATGAGAATCCAGCTTGTCAAATAGCACCTGAAGAACAGCACCAAAAAGAGCACCACCAAGTGTTTCTAGGACGGGCATGGTTGCAAAGGAAGTGGCTAAAACGAAGAGAAGAAAGGATTGTGAAAATTGGAGGTGAATGATGGACTAACAAAGGAGAATGAGTGAGTATTTTGTTGGAGATGGCTTTACTTCAATAAAGGACTAATGGCCAGATAGCATTAGTTGTTGTTTATTCCCGACAGCACAAGGTGGGTTTGATAAACTTTGGAGCGTATCAACTTTGCTTTACTTGCTTTCTTTTATTTCAACGAAATTTCTACCAACTTTAGTGAATTAGTCTATTTCGGTGGCTTGCTTTATGAATAGGCAATTACATCATACATGAATATGAAATGGCTTCATTTCCCATTTTCTTTTTTCTTTTAGCGTAGGTGATTCGCTTATTAAGACTGATTCGGAGTGTAACAACAACTATATTGTTAAGCATAGATTGTGAATCGGTATATCTCCAAACATGGAATTGTATAGATGAAAAGTAACACGTTCACGATTATTTCAATTTTGAAACTGAATAATAGAAAAAACATGACATTTTATATTTTTATCGTTTTTTAATTTCTTCTTCATCGTTTTCCTGTATAGTTGTCCTTCTTTATTTGCTTGGCCTGATAATTTCTAATATCTGTCTAATGGCTAACCAATAGCTGTTCCAGACCATATTAAAATGAAAAATACAATATATGCGTTCAGAACATTATTACATTGCTTCAAGGAGAATTAAAATAATAGGATAAGAGATTAAATTAATAGAAACTCCTGCTGCAAAATTTAATGCTAAAAGTTTTCATCTCTATTAATTTGCTTTCCTATTTTCTTCTTGAATACTTTATTTCACAACTAATACTCAATTCCAATTTTTTTTTCTATATTTCAATTGATATTAAATTGGGATAACTACAAATCCAAATACATGGTCCCTGAGGATTCCATATTATTACCTCACAACAACAATCGTGCACTTGCTATTTTTGATCATCAACTACTGATTTTCGAAGAAATAAAATCCCCCTCATCCTATAAACTCCATAATTTTTATTTGTTGAATTCCAAATAAAACCAGTGTGCATGATCTTGTTAAAATTTAGTGATAGATATTTGATAATAATTTTAATAAAATTAGAGGAACACTTAAGTGTAAGCCTGCCGAAGATTGTAGCAATTAGTTATTTGCGATGAATATGACCATATTTAGTTAAGTTTAAGCAAAGGTTGTAGAGTGTTGGGAACAAGTCTAGAGGGAAATTCACGAGAGAGTCACAACATTGAGTAATAATCAATTGTGCAAGAAAATCGTAGCAATGGTTTATGGGGATATCTATGCACAAACAAGAATAAACATGCAAGTCAAGGGATACATTGGAAGCCACTAGTTGTTCACAGCCCCCGATCACTAGTTCTTTTAATTGTGAAAGGTGCTCTGGCAGGTGCCCTTTCAGTTTGGGACAATTCTTCACATAAAGACGTTGAAGACTCGGAAAAGCACCCGTCATGCATGTCCATTCTTCACATTCCTTCATATTAATGATTTGCAACATTTCCAAGGATACAAATGCAGAAGAGCTATTTCCGTAAAAGTCAGCATCTATCCTCCTTATCCAATCAAGGCCAACAATTGTCAAGTGCTTTAGAAATGTCAAAAGTCCTAAGGATGGTAACCATAAACAACGTTTGCAATGCGTTAAGATTAAGGATACCACATTCAATAGAGAATTATCAGATAACCAACGTGGAAATTGTGTGCCACCATAGCCATCAACTGACAAATGCTTCAAATGTATGGAAGGTTGCAGATTCTCAAGTACTTCTCTTTCCTTTATTGAATCATCATTGTTCTGCTTCAAATTCCAATCTAAACTTAGCCTCACAAGATGTGTTTTATTTTTCAAATTCGCTGCCAATGTATCACAGGGATTCATGATATTTTCAAGATTTGTAATTGATAACTCTCCATGAATATTAAGTTCTCCCAGTTGTTGAATACTGAATTCACTACTTTTGCCAACTTCAAACCTGTCCATCCATACTTCAGAATTCAACTAAGAGTTTCCATCTTGGAATGCATGTTTGGAAAAAACTTGCCAGCTGTGATCTACACGTAATTGCTTTAGTTGGTGTATATAGGATGACTGCATGATAGAAGTAACTTTGTTACTACGTGTTGTTGTGACAATAATTTTACTTCCCTTAGCTCCACACGTAGGAGGAGTTTGTAATGCTTTCCATTGGTTTCGATCTTCGTTCCAAACATCATCCAAAACTAGAAGAAATTCCTTTCTGACAACCTCTCTTTCAATTTTCTATGAATCATTTCTAGATCTCCACCATCATCTTTTGAGTCACTAAAAGCCCTAAGAATTGCTTTTGAAACCGTCAAAACATCAAATTCATCAGAAACGCAAACCCAAATTTTTTTCATCAAATTTAGCTTCCTCTACTCCTTGGTCATATTGTATCCATGTTGAGCAAGTGTTGTCTTACCCATCCCGCCCATACTCACAATAGAAAGTATTGACAACTTATTATCATTGAAGTTAGATGTCAACCAACTAAAGATCATTTCTTTATCCTCATCCCTAGTGACGGATCACTGTGTGGGTAGGGGAGTTATGCCCCCTAAAAATTTTGAAATTTTTGTTATATTATAAATATTTTTAATTTTTTTATATTATAAATATTAGAAAATATATTATAAATTAATAATGATTAAATTAAATCAAACTGATTGTGATTTTTCGATCTCTGATTAAATGACCTCTTGCATTAACAACAAGACTTTATATTTAGCTAAAGCAGTTAGAATTATTCCTAGCATCTAACAACATAATGTGATCTAATTGGATCTTAACTTAATTCAATTTCCACTCAATTCAAGTTGATGAGATAAGATGAGTAATCAATTCATCAAAACACGAAATGCAAATCAAACCACTAACATTGAAATAAGCACTTGAACATATATTGAATAAATAAAAATAAAGAGAATATCGGAGAAGTTTACATTCAATCCCAACACTAGAGAGTCTAGTTGCTTATGATGATGAATCTGAATGCAAAAATTGGAGTTGCTATCTTAAAAGTGTCCAGAGAAAAGCTAAAACTTAGCATATTAAAAGCATAACATGACTCTATTTTTATAAGAAAATACAGCATAGTGATACGTGTCTATATTCAGTTATTTTCATATAAAAATGTGACATTTATTGGCTTAAGTGTTGATAATGATATTAAAACATCCTAACTTTAAAAGTTTTTAAATCCAAATAAGTAATTATAAGTCTTGTGATGATTGAAGTGGTTTAAGCTCTATTTGAGATTCAACTGGAAAGTGTTTCTAAGATTCGAATGTGAATGAGAATACTTGGTTTGTTGTGATACTAGGAATAGATTACAACTTATCAATTGCTTGTGAATATATGATCTTAATGTTGGATAACCTATTAAGTGTATGAGGAATCAACATTTGGTGGAATTGTCTTATAATTTTATGTTTGAGGAATCAATATAAATGACTTTTGCATGTTCATCAATATCATTAATTTATAGATTATGTGATTGTATCAAACCATAATACCTATGAGGGAGATAGATGAACTTCAATCCCAACCTTTTTTATTAACACTCTTTCACACATTTTACTATCTTTGTTAGTAATTTATATGAAGTGCTATTTTCCAAAACCAACAAGGAAAAAGTTTTTTCATGTATATTTTTAAACATCACCTAAATTAGTAACTAAGCACAAATTAACCAAACATTCCAATTCCCTTGGGAAACAATATCTGATAATATCATTTTATTATTCTACGATTTGGTACGCTTGCCAAAGAGACAACACATAGCTCTAGCTTCAATTGTGGTGATCAACTTCTAAGGTTTCCTCTCTTGGAGGTTATTCTCCTAGCTTGTGCCTCTAATCTAGTGGTCAATAATAGAGCTTTCCTTCCTATGAGGGTTTCCTCTAGAGCTCAACTTTCCTTTCTGGTGCTTGAGGTTTCTTTGTGATTAAGAATTCTTCTTGTGGCTCAACTCCAGTATCATTGTTCAAGTGCAAAGACCATATTTGAATTCTTGCAGAACCACCTTTTGGTGTGTCAACTTTGGGACTCAGTTGCAATACTCTTTAATTTTTTGACAACTCCTACAAAATCACCACAAATACATTAATTCCCCGTTTTTTTGTTTCTAAGTACCTCATTCTATAATTCTAGGCTTAAAGGGACCTAGTTTGCTTAAGATTGTATCAAATTCATGCATTATAAGTGTCAAAAGCATATATTAAAACAAATAAACTAGACATTTATCATTTACCCAACCAACAAGAGAATGACAAAACTTTTAGACGTTGTTTGGGAATAATCCAAGTGTGAGTCTAAATCCCATATTGAGTAGAAATGACAGAGTTAAAGACCATACAAAAAAAGATCCATAAACTAAATGTCTTGAAGTTTTGGATTAAAAGTATTGTTAATCCCTTATATGGATTGAGCTAGCGTAAAATTTAGGTAATGTAATCTCTCCCTGATGACACCCTTTAAAAAAAACATCAAACTTTCCCCCTCACCATTTTCTATGTTCCCTAAATACAACCATTGTTATTTGATTTCAAAAGTGAGTATCAATAATAGAAATTCTTGCACATGATACACAATATTCAAGAGACAAAAATTCATGCGTGAAGAAAGTGGTGAACTAGAGATTAAAATATTTGGATTGAATAAGATTGCATATGAAATGCTTTAAAGATATTGTGGAGAATTAGCACCTGTTACAACTGTAGGCATATGAGAATTGGTGCCTTAATAATTTCCAACTTGTGCTTTGTCTTCTATGTTTACCTTTTCGTAATCAACCTCTATGTATTTAATGTGAGCAATCTTTTCCCAATCTTCACCTTCCTGATTCTTGCAACACTGTTTAAGCAATGAACAATTTCTAATTCTGAGTTCTGAAATAGATTTGGGTAGACCCTCCTCTGGCAAGCATTGGAGTATAGGACAATTATAAAGATGCAATTTCTCAAGTGAAGAGAGGAGACAAAGACCCCTGTAATCTAGTTTCTTAAGATTTGGACAATCACTTATTATTAGCTCAGTAAGAGAGAGTGGGAGCAAACCTTCACCCGAAAAAAACTCCACATCCACTTTGCCAATATACAAGAATTCTAAGGAAGGGTTGGTTCCCCAAGCCCCCTTTAGTGAGGCAAGAAGTTTGAAGCAATTGAAGAGACGCATTACTTTTAGATTTGATGGTAAACATCCGTCAGACCACTCCAACACCGGACAATTTGCTATGTACAAATGATTAAGAGATGGAAGGAGCACAGACATGTTTTTAGGCATTGAATTCCATTTATCTGATCCTTCAATACGAAATGTCTCTAGCTGAGGTGCAAATAATCCTTCATTGGGAAATGATTCAAATTCAGAGCATCTTTCAATTTTCAGACTCTTCAAATGATTGTGAGGGTGACCCTGTGATATCATCTGTAGGTTACAACACTTGTCTAATTGAAGTTTCCAGAGTTTTGGGAACAAGTCTAGAGGGAAGTTGGTGAAAGAGTGACCACATTGACTGATAACCAATACCAAAAGGAAATGGTAGCAGTGATTTATAAGAATATTCAAGCTTGGACAAGAAACAATACTCAAGTAATTAAGAGGAGTGTCAGATATGAGGTGCTCAATCATATCAAATGAAGATGGCTCCATCTTCACACCTTCAATTTCTACGGCACTGGGAATCGATGCCACGAGTTGTTTACAGTCATGAATAATTAGTTGTCTTAAATGAGAAAGGTGCTTTGGCAAGTGCCCCTTTAGTTTGGCACATTTCGTCACAGAAAGACGTTGAAGACGTGGAAAAGCACCTGTCATGCAGTACCATTCTTCCCATTCCCTCATATTAGAGATTTCCAACATTTCCAAAGATTCAAATGTGGAAGAGCTATTCCCGTAAAAATCAGCATCTATTCTCACTATTTGATCAAGGCCGTCAATGTTCAAGTGCTTCAGAAATGTAAAAAGTCCAAGAGAAGGCAACCATTGGCAATATTTACAGCGCTTCAACGTTAAAGACACCACATTGGATAGATAATTATAGGATAACCAACGTGGAAATTGAGTGCCACTATAGACAATGAGTGATAAGTCCTCCAAATGTTTGGAAGGTTGTAAATTCTCAAGTACTTCTCTTTCTTTTATTGAATTGATATCATCACTGTTCCACCCAAAATTCCAATTCAAACATAGCCCCACAAGATGTGTTTTATTCTTTAAATCCGCTGTCAATGCATCACAAGGATTCACAATATTTTGAAGATTTATAATTGACAATTTTCCATGAAGATCAAGTTCTCCTAGTTGTTGAATACTGGATTCGCTACTGCCAACCTCAAACCCACCCATCCATACTTGAAGATTCTTCAATTTTCCTAAAAGCAGTGGAATCTTTTTTAAAGTGGTTTCCATAAGTTCAAGGCGGCACAAATTGGTGAGTTCATGCAAAGTAGAGGGCAACTCCTTCAAACAAAAACACTTGTTCAGCTTCAACACTTGTAAGTTACAGAGTGAACAGGTTGAGTTAGGAAGTTTCTTAATTTGGGTACCTGAAAGGTCTAATGAACGAAGATGAATAAGATCGCCTAAAGTGTCAGGCACCTCTTTTATGTTACGACAGTAGGACAGAGATAAAACTCGTAATAACTTAAACTTTGAGATCACCTCTTGTATTGACATCTCATAGTTCCTGCAAATGGACATAAATGTTCGTAGCTTTTTAGCATAAGATAAACTCTGATACTCATGATATTCAACAGGATCCTTTAGAATTGAAAGGTGACGAGTTGTCTTTGATACTCTTTCTGTCCTATCAACACCCAACCTGTAACACGTTTTACCACAAACATATTTTGCTAAATCGTTGATAAGGTCGTGCATGACAAAACATGTTTTGTTATTCCTAATTACCTGTTGAAAAAATGACCTTGATAATAGATCATTGAAGTATTGTTCACCTATTTCTTCTGAAGACTTACTCTGCTGAGAGCATTGTAGAAAATTTTGTGCCATCCATAAGAGAATTAAGCTCTCCTTGTCAAACTCATAGTCTTTAGGGAATAATGCACAATAAGAGAAACATCTCTTGAGAGGAGAAGGAAGATGGTAATAGCTCAACAATAGAGCGGGGACGATTTTACTGTCTTTTATCGAGAAGTCCCATATGTTGCTTCCCAATACACCTTCCCACTCTGAAATAGATGACTTTGACTGTAAAAGACATCCTAATGTTTGAAGGGCTAGAGGCAATCCTTTGCACTTTCCAACTATCCTCATGCCAATCTCCTTCAACTCAGAATTCAACTTAGAGCTATCATTTTGCACTGCATGTTTAGCAAAAACTTGCCAGCTATGATCTTCTTGCAATTGCCTTAGTTGGAGTATATTGTCTGACTCCAAGGTTGAAGCCACTTTGTTACTGCGTGTTGTGACAAGAATTTTACTTCCCTTAGCTCCACACCTAAGAGGAGTTTGCAATGATTTCCATTGGTCTCGGTCTTCATTCCAAACATCATCCAGAACGAGGAGAAACTTCCTTCCTGACAACTTTTCTTTCAATCGTCCCTGAACCATGTCTAGCTTTCTACTATCATCAGTTGACTTTTGGATTGCCTCAAGAATTGCTCTGGTTAAGTTAAAAACATTGAATTCATCAGAAATGCAAATCCAAGCCTTTTCATCAAATTGAGCTTCCTTGATCTTTGGATCATTGTATACATGTTGAGCAAGTGTGGTCTTACCCATCCCGCCCATACCCACAACAGAAAGTATTGATAGCTTATTGTTATTGTATGATGTTAGCCAACTAAGGACCATTTCTTTCTCCTCATCTCTGCCAAAAATAACATCATCTTCGGCCACCAAAGATGAAGATTCATTTTTCGCAGACACTTTATTACCCAACCCAGATATAACACCGCTAGAAATTTTGAAATCTTGAACAACCTTTTGGTTTGAGAGAGATTCTAGATCATCCAAGACTTCTATCATCTTGGACTCAAGACTGCGTACCTTGCTAGAACTGCTCTGGAATTGAGCTTCCGACTTGTTTATGAACAATTCGTAGTCTATTTCATCTAATAGATCCTCTGCATCGTACAACACGTCTCTAACCTCATCAAGCCACTCTTTGACCAATGAATTACTGAACTGCTTTTGTTCTGCATCATCAATCACAGCATTGATGTCCATCAACTTCCTCTTCAAACTTTTTAGCTGCTTCTCATCGAGATTTGTCCCCCGAAAGTAGTGAAGAACTTGATGAGAATCCAACTTGTCAAATAGTACCTGAAGAACAGCACCAAAAAGAGCACCACCAAGTGTTTCTAGGACCGGCATGGTTGGAAGGGAAGTGGCCAAATCAAAGAGAAGAAAGGATAGTGAAAATTGGAAGTGCGACTTAGTTACGTGAATGCACTAGTGCATAATTTCCTTTTTACCTCGCCTTATATGCCTCCGTTGACCAGGAGCCGAAACATATAATGACACGGTGGCAAATGGTTATGAGTGAGTAGTGTGTTTAAGATGGCTTTAATTCGATAAAGGACTGATTGCCGAGAAGCAGTAGCTGTTTAATTTTGGAAATCACTAGAATTAAATTTACTATTACAATTTTATATATTTGCAAAACCATGAAATGAAATATCTAGCAACTTTAATGCATTTAGTCAATTTGGACGGCTAACTGATAATAAAATAAAATCCAATTGTCCTTCATCTTACATAATTTCAGTCATTACACGACAAAGTGCCCACCTAATCATGAAAAGAACAAATAAGAAAGCATAGCAAGCTCCAATCACACTTGTTAATGTTGGAATATTCGATTTTATCAATTCACTTTGCACGTTCCTTCTGTTTTTCACTTTTGCTTTTATTTACCTGTTACTTAGTTGTTTATATTTAGTTTTATCTGTACATTTTATCTGCTCTGGATCAATCCTATTTTAATAGTAATTGTTGAATCGGTCCATTGTCCATTATTCTTTAGATTATATATTTGTCTTCTCATAATTAATCTATTAGGGGTTTAGTAATTCTTTTAGCAGAAATGGTTCCTGACTGAGATTGATTTGCACTCTAGCATCAACAATATTGTTAGTCCCTCCATTGATCACTTTCCTTTCCATTTTCTGGAACGAATCCCTCCATTAACACCCCATTAAGTATCAAATGCCATACATTAATTCTTAATTTGTTTCATTTTTTAACACCTATGCTGAACTCTGCAGGTTCACTACAATGAAAAAATATTAAGCAACCTGAGTGTGTAGTCAAATTCGATGACCAACTTATGAATAAATAAACCCAAGGTGCTAACCGACAAAACCATGAAATGACGAACACAGAGTAGAATAACAAACTTGCATTATCAAATGCAAAATATATATGCATTCAAAGTTGTTCGACTTTTAGCCTCCTCGCTTTGCTCGATTCATTATATAATTATATAATGGTTTAATCATGTCCTTGGTACCCATTTTGGAAGCAAAATCTCAATTTGGTACCCTTATTTTTAAAAGTCTCAATTTAGAATTTCTTTTTTTAAATAATAGTTAAAATTGGGGGTACCAAATTGAGATTTTGTCTCCAAAATGGGGACCAAGGACATGATTAAACCTTATATAATTGAGCAAATGTATTGGAGTTATCAGTGACGGATCTTGACTAACATTTTTGGAGGAGGCAAAATAATACATACAAAATTTATACATTTAATTATTGTCACTAAAACAATAAAAATGAATACATAATTTAGTATAACAATAAATAAAAAAAAGAAATCACACATATTTAAAAGATTGCCCTTCATTCCTTCATCAATATACTTATTTAAAAAAATAAGACTAAAAAAATAATTTATTATAATCCAATAAAAAATTGAGAGACGTAAATATTAAAAGAAGATTCGATGATAATCAAACACACTTAAAATCCAATTATAAAAATACACAGTACAATCATTTTTCTTTTATGTTCATAAAATAAAAAAATTAATATACAAGAGACTCATTAAATAAATTATTAAACTAATATTTCACTGTTAAGCGAGGCAATAGAGAATTACTTTCATCATTTCTTTGAGAATAGAAGAGAACAGCTGAGAGATGAGAGCAAAAATAATAGATTTTTTTCTCTTCAGAAACAAAAGAAAATAGTTGAGAATGGGAGATGAGAACAATTTGTGAGAAACTCAAGACAGAAACATATAATGGAACCACAATTAAAATCTAGTTATAAAGAACACACATTACAATACTTTTTTTTCTATGTTCATAAAATAAAAAAATAATATAAAAGAGACTCATTAAATAAATTATTAAACTAATATTTCACCATCAACTGAGATGAAAGAATTATCTTCTTTTTTTCTTCCTCAAGAATGGAAGAGAACAAATGAGAAATAACAACAAAAATAATAGATATTTTTCTCTTCAAAAACAAAAGAAAACATGTGAGAATGAAAGATAAGAAAATTGGTGAGAAACTCAAGCTATAATGAAAAAAAAAATAATAAAAAATATCTTGATGAATCTTTTTATTCTTTGTTGTGTTTGATTTTATATTTTATTGTTTATTAGCATTAATTATTATGTTTATAAAAGAAACAAAATATTTATTTAATATCTATGATACAAAAATCAAAATACCTAAAATACCTAATATCTATAATAAAAAAATTAAAATACCTATTATAAAAAAAATTCAAAATTTTAGGGGGGGGGGGATATTTTTCTTTTCATTTTATTTTAAAAAGTTAATCATGTTTTAAAAACAAAAAAAAATTAATGGTATGAAAATTAATAAAAATCAATGATCCTAAATATTGCGGTTAGAGTTAATCTAAATTAACAAAGGAACAACCTACTAAAATATTTTACCAAGTTTCATGTTTAATTTCAATGGAATAAAAGGTAAAAGTATTTATTCATAAAGATGATAAATTCTGAAATATATGCTGTTTGTTTTTTCCTTATCGTATTTCACTTTATATTTAACTTGTGTGATACATAACTTATACTTAAAGCACAAGAACAACAGAGAGTTGGATAATGTTTCAATAATTTTTTTGATCAGTAGCAACTTCTTCGTATCCAGCAATGTACCAAGATGACAACATTATAGCTTTTATAAATGTTAGAAAGGGATCTTGTTCCTCTAATAGGTTGGTCATCTGCATCATTATTTTCATTTTGAAAATCGATCTCTTTGTCAATATTTTTTCATCTCTATTTTATTTAATTCTCTAAGTGCATAGCTTTATTTAATTTTTTGTTGATACTTCATATAGGTTAAGATGAACCAAAACATAAGACAATAACTACTTTCAAAATGATGGCTTTCCTTCAAGATTTGATAGCCCAACTATAGCTTTTCAGATTGAATATTTTTCCAGAAGACAAATATACAATATCTTCTTTGACGACAGACAACATATATTGCCTTAGGTTAATTCCAACGAATCAAAAGAGTAATGAAGTGAGATATTAAATTAATTGTGTGAAATACTAGAAGATTTCTTTTCATCCCAATTTTTGTATCTTATTTTCTTCTTGGATAGCAACACTCAATGTCAATTTTTTTTTTAATATCTTTTTAGTTCCAATTTTTATCAAGTTTTGTCAAATCAGTCCCAATTTTATTTTTATGCTCAAATAGATCCCAATTTTATTCAATTTGGTCATTTTTTTGCTAACACTGCTTAAATCATTAACAGAACAGTGACGGTCAGGTGTCACTTTGTTTTTCTTTTATTTTTATTTTATTTTTATTTTTTTTAAATGTACACGTGTCAATCCAAGAGTGTGATATGTGTCATAGTCCATATTTTATATTCAATTTAGTCCCTATATTTGTTATTTTTATTCAATTGAGTCCCAATTTTATTTAAAATTGAGCAATTTTGCCCCTCTTGAAATTGGAACCAAATTTAAATTTTATATTAAAATTCACATTTTTTATTAGATATTTTTATTAAATATATTAAAATTCATATCATTAACTTTTTTACAAAAATTAAATTTGGTCTCAATTTTGAAAAGGACAAAATTGTTCAATTTTAAACAAAATTAGAACTCAATTAAACAAATATAGGAACTAAATTAAAAAACATTGACTCTAACTTGTGGCACACTACTAGGTTGACACATGGACATTTAAAAAAATCAAAAAAATCACAAATTGACACGTGACAGTCACGGTTCATGGTCGTTAATGATTTAAACGGTGTTAACAAAAATGACCAAATTGAACAAAATTGACAAAAATTAAGACCTATTTGAACACAAAAACAAAATTAAGGTTGATTGACAAAAATTAGAACCAAAATGGTATTTTAACTTTTTTTTTAATTGATAATTGTTTGTGAAGATTACAAAGTCAAAGAACAAGTTGGTTAGTTGTGAAATCGATATCATCACATGATAATGATGATAATGAGAATGATGACAATGGTAAATTTGTGATTTTCATCCATTAATTATTGATTTTAAGAGAAATCAAATTTGAAGTTTTAGAAATGTACATGGCATAAACTCCATAATTGTTTACCTGTTGAATTTCAGATAAAACCAATGTCCGTAACTTGTCATTTAGTGAGAGATTCTTGATAGTAAACAAAAAGACATATTCATGTGTTTGCACACGCAGACCAATGTCTAAAACAAAGTACAATAACCATCTCCGAGGCTACTCCGCATCTCAAACTCATGAGCTACTTACATTCAAGGACTTTCAAATGCTTTGTAGGAAGTTGGTCATCCCTAAATCAAATTCCAGGTTCTGTCTTTCTTTTCCATTGCAAGAACATTTGAGTTTCACGACCACCATTTTCTCGGTGTCTTCATTGTCAATAAATATGAACACGAAGTTAATAAAAATGTACTTAGACAAGATTCATCTACACGATGGAGCACACTGATATTAAACATTTGTGATATATATGATCAAAGAGAAGAGACAGAAAAAGTGATAGTTTATAAAAGAAAGTGGTTGCAGTTACAGGTAAAAGAAAACCACTCCTTAGTCTTGGCCTTGTGGTTTCTGGGAACTCTCTTTGAGCAGAGGGCAATTGCCCAAAATCCGGAGAGTTGAAATGGATTTGGGAAGACCCTCTTCAGGTAAGCATCGAATGTTGGGACAATCAAAAAGTGTCAATTTCTTAAGAGAGGAGGGATTGCAGAGACCCTTGTAGTTTAGTGTTTTAAGATGTGAGCAATCACGGATTATCAAACAAGTAAGAGAAATTGGCAAAAAACATTCACTGGGAAAAGACTCCACATCCACTTCTTGAATAGTCAAGGTTTGCAGAGAGGTGTTTGCTCCCAATGGCCCTTTCAGTGAGGCAACAAGTCTGGAGCAATTTGAGATATTCATATTTTCCAGATTTGAGGGCAAGCCTCCATCAGAGAGAATCTCCATTTGTGGACAATCATGTATCAACAGACTAATCAGAGATGGAAGGAGAATATGCATGTTTTGAGGCAATGATTTCAGTTTGTGCAATCTTTTCATGGCAAAGCTCTCTAACCAGGGTGCAGATAATCCTTCATCAGGAAATGATTGGAACTGAGGGCACCCAATAATTTGCAGATCCTTGAGATGATTATGAGTGTGCCTCTGTGAAATAGTGTGTAAATTATGACAATACTTGAGGCAAAGCCGAAGCAGTTTTGGGAAAAAGTCTAGGGAAATGCTCATAAGAGAGTCACAACCATCATTGATGTCCAGTGTTTCAAGAAAATCGTAACAGCTCACAGGAATATTTGTCTTTGATTTGCACAAGAAATCAAGAGACAATTGCATGCTGCTGTCTCCGATAATAGTTAGCCTTCTCAAAGCAGTTGGATGATAATCAAAATGCAACTTTCCACAGTCTTGTAGGTTTAATTCACAAATTTCTGGGGCCACAGGAGCTGAAGCTACAAGTTCTTTGCACTCACATATAAGTAGCTTCCTTAGCTGAAGAAGTTTCTCTGGTAGGTTCCCTTTTAGCTTGGGACAGTCTATTAAAGAAAGATGTTGAAGACGTGGAAAAGCATCTGCTTGACATTCCCAATTTTCCCATCCATACATAATCGAGAACTTCAATGTTTCCAAGGATGAAAATGAAGAAGATGTACTCCCAAAAAAATCAGCATTAATGCTCACAATCTCATCCAACCCACTAATAGTAAGGTCCTTGAGATATGGAAAAAGTCCAAGAGGAGGCAAATGTGTGCAAAAATTACAGTTTTCTAAGCTTAAGGACACCACAGACGACAATGAAGTACTGGCTAACCAACTTGGGAATTGTGTACCACCATAGTTCCAAATAGACAACTTCTCCAAATGTTTGGAAGGTTGCAAATTCTCAAGGACTTCTCTTTCTTTTATTAAATCGGCAAAGTTCCAATTATGATTCCACTTTAACGTTAGCTCAACAAGATTTCTTTTGTTTTTCAAATTTGCTGCCACTGCATCCAGGGGATTCAAAATATTCTGCAGATCCTCAATTGTTATCCCTCCACGTAGATTGAGGTGTCCTAATTGTTGAATAGTGAACTCACTACTTTTACCAACATGAAAAGAACTCATCAGCACTTGAAGATTGTTCAGCTTTCCTAAATGCACTGGCATCTTTATCACATTAGTTTTCATAAGTTCAAGGCGACGCAAATTGGTGAGTTTATGCAAATTAGAGGGCAGCTCCTTCAAATTGAAACAAGAGTTCAGCTTCAGTATTTGCAAGTTATAGAGTGAGCATGTTGAATCGGGGAGCTTTTCTATAAGGATGCTTGAAAGGTCAAGCGAACGCAGATGCTTAAGATCACCTACCAAACCAGGTATCTCTTTAAGGCCACGACAGCAAGACAAAGATAAGACGCGTAAGAACTTCAACTTGGAGAACAATTCATCCATCGGCATCTTGCAATCCCAATAATAATCAATGTTTATTCTTCTACTTATTGGCATAAATGTACGTAGACTTTTAGCATCAAACAAACTCCTAAACCCATCAGAATATTGATCTTCATTTGTTACCAATGACAAGTGACGGGTTTTTATTTGTGTCTTCTTTTCTTCATCAACTCCAAACCTTAAACATATGTCCCCACAAACATATTTTGCCAAATCGTTGAGAAGGTCGTGCATTACAAAGCATGTTTTGTTGTCTTGAATTGATTTTTGAAAGAAGGACCTTGATAATAGTTCATCGAAATACAACTCACCAACTACTTCTGGACTCCTACTTTGCTGAGAACATTGTAGAAAATTTTCAGCCATCCATAACAAAATTAAACTGTCCTTGTCAAACTCCTGATCTTTAGGGAACAAGGCGCAATAAGCAAAACATCTCTTGAGATGCGAAGGAAGATGGTAATAGCTCAACAATAAAGCAGGGATGATTTTACTATCTTCTCTCCGTAAGTCCCAAATTTTGCTTATCAATACAGTCTCCCATTCTGAAACAGATGACTTTGTGTGTAATAGACATCCAATTGTTTCCAAGGCCAGGGGTAATCCTTTGCACTTTTCGACTATCTTTTTACCAATTTTCTCTACTTCAACATTCAACTGATGATTATTATCTTGAAATGCATGTTTAGCAAAAACTTGCCAACTATGATCTTCTTCTAACTGCTTTAGTTCGTGCACTTTATGTGACTGCACGGTAGAAGCAACTTTGCTACTGCGTGTTGTGACAAGAATTTTACTTCCCTTAGCCCCATATTTAAGAGGCGTTTGCAATGGTTTCCATCGGTCTCGATCTTCATTCCAAACATCATCCAGAACAAGGAGAAACTTCTTTCCAGTCAATTTTTCTTTCAATCGTACCTGAACCATTTCTAGGTTTCTGCTATCATCAATTGAGTTATGGATTGCCTGAAGAATTTCTCTGGCTACCTTGAAAGCATCGTATTCATCTGAAACACAGACCCAAGCTTTGAGGTCAAATCTAGCCTCCTCAATCCTTGGATCGTTATAAACATGTTGGGCAAGTGTAGTCTTACCCATCCCACCCATAGCTACAATAGAAAGTACTGCAGGCTGGTTATGATAGTCAGTGTCAGAACTCAACCAATTAAGAATCATTTCTTTTTCATCCTCTCTGCCATAAATAACACTTTCAACCACCAAAGATGTTGATGGCAGTATCTGTGTCATTTTCCTAACCGATTCTGGTCCAACACCAACAGAACTAACATATTCCAAACCTAGGTCACCCTTTTGGCTTGAAAGAAATTCTATTTGCTCAAGGACTTGCTCCATCCTTGATTCAATTTTCTTGTCAAAGAAACTTTTGGGAGAAGGTTTGAAGAATTTCCATACCTTTTTAGAGCGGGTGTGGGATTCAGCTTTCAATTTGTATTTGCAAAATTCATAGTCTATTTCATCCAGCAGATCCTCTGCATCAAACACAGCATCTTTGACCTCATCAAGCCATGCTTTCACATGTGAATTGATGAACTGCTTTTGTTCTGCATCATCGATCACATTATTGATGGACAACAGCTTCACCTTCAACTTGTACAGTAGCTTCTCGTTGAGCTTTCTCCGACGAAAGTAGTCAAAAACATGATGAGAATCCAGCCTGTCAAACAGAACCTGAAGGACAGCACCAAAGAGAGCACCACCAAGTGTTTCTATCACTGGCATGGTTGGAAAGGAAGTGACCGAATCAAAGGATTGTGAATTGGAAGTGCAGACAGAACAGAGTTAACATTAACAAAAGGTAATGATTGTCTTTTGTTGGAGATGGATTTACTTTCAATACAAGGTTTGATGGCACAATTTGGGTTCAGACAATGTTTAGAGCATGTGAAAATTGCTTTGCTTGCTTGATTCACTGTAATAAAATATCTTCCAACTCTAGGGCATTTAGTCAATTTCGGTGGGTAACCTGTCAATTAATTAACCTAAAACCTGCTTCTTAGGTAATTTCAACCATGACAACATAAAAAAAAATGAAAAAACTCTATAGGCATTTTCTCCCTGCACCCCTATACTAAAATAAACTAAAATACCATTTCTCATTGCACCATGCTACTTTCAGTACCGCTACACCTTCGTTGTCCAGTGCGCTCTTTGAGAGGAAGAAGAGAGAGAGCTCGTTCCCGAAAAAGTTTGTTCTATAAACAATGACATAGGTTTTGGAAAGTTTGTTCTGAAATGTTAAGGAAAGCTGGATTTGAAACTCATTTCATGTGTTCTACAAATCTTATTTCAGAGAGCTTATTCATGAAGATATCCTAAATGTTCTGGAAAGCTTGTTACATAAATTATGTATTCCATATATTGTAAAAAAAAAGTTTGTTTCAAAAGTTCTGTTACGAAAATTCAGTTCTAAGAATCAAATTCCTAAAATTTTGGAAAGCTTAATCCTGAAGATTTCCAGTAATCTAAAAGTCACGTTTATGAAAGATAGAATGATGATTTTAAAATTAGGAGGCTATCATTAAAATGAAGAGTAAAATATGATTTTAAAAATGATGGAGGTGTAGTTAGAAATTCGGAAGCTGAAAGAAGAAAAAGTGGAATATATCTACACTGCAACAGCAGATAGGCCCATGACAATGTGCAAAAATGATGAAAATCTTTGGCTATTATTTCTTGCATCCCCACAATAATAATAGGAAAAAATAACACATCACCATCGTTGTCGTGCCGTTTAATGCTACGTACAACCGTTGTCACATGGCAAAAATATTTGTACTAGCGGATAACGGGTAGCGGATATTTTAATATCCGCTTATAAACGGATCGGGTAGGGGTATCATACTATCCATACCCGCGAGTACCTATTACCCGCAAAAAATTAAAATTAAAATTTAATTTATATTTTATTAAGTTAAATTTAATTAAAATTAAAATTAATAGTATATTTTATTATGTCAAATTTAATTATAATTAAAACTTAATTTAATTTATATTTTATTTTTATAATTTTATATTAAAAAATTTATAAAATATATATATTTTTAAATATTTGCGGGTATCGGATATCTACGGGTACCGCGGATATTTTTTAAGCAGATACCCGACGGGTAAACGGGCTGGTAGCGAGCAGATTTTTTTTTGGCAGGTCGGATTGCGGGTAGGCACTATCCGTATTCGACCCGACCTGTTGTCATCCCTAGTCACCACACAACTGCTGTCTAGAAAGAAGAGAAGAATACTGTCAAGGGAAAAAAAATATGGAAAAAAAATTCATTCCAAAAAGTTCTTTCCGAAATTCATTTCGTATAAATCAAAAAGCTTATTTCATAATGCGTTTCATGCATTCTATAAATTCTATTCCATAAATCTAGTTCTAGAAATTTCATTAAAAATTTTATTTCAAAAATTTTGAAAAAGTTAATTCGAAAATTTTTCAAAACATATACTCCGAAAGTCACTGCTTTGTAAAAAGGGAGAGTGATTAATTGTGAAATTTTAATTTCTTTTACTAAATTTTAAATTTTATTATTTTAGTTACGTTATTAAAATTCAAATTACATTATTTTATTATTTTTTGAAATTGTCATGTCCAAACATATTATTAACTCTTTCTCCGCTTTAAACATTGTGTACCGCTTTAAAATTGGTTCGGTGAGATTTAAAAAGGAAGAGAGTGTGAAAATTGTGAGTTCAACTTTGTTGTTAATAAAAAAATATTAATTAATAATTGTCGATAAAAAAAATTGTATACATCAATGTATTAAATTATATCTTTAATCTTATTTTTGTAATCGTAAGAAAATTACATAGGTATCCAAGTACGAAGAACAAGGAGTCTTGCGTCAACAGTTTGCTCACGGAAATTTAATTCTACAGATTAAACTATTTCTTTTATAAAACATAGATTATGTTGATAACAACCAAGTTCTCTTCTACCTTGCGGTGTCAGCTAAAAGATGAACGAATAAAGAAAATTTTTGTTTAAAGGATAAAGCCGACATCCCAATATTTTATCATGTACCAATTTCAAACACATGCTCCAAAAATATAAATGAAACTCGTAAAATTTTCACACAAATCAATGTTCTTTTGCCCTAATAATACAGATAAATGATACATTATCAGTTCATACAAAGAAATGTAAAACATTCTTAACCCATCCAACCACACGTATTCCAATGTTTCAAAATGCAGTTAAACAAATTAATCAGAATCTGCAAAAGCTTTGTATTGACAAGATTCATGATGTTATACAATACATGCAACACCCAAAAAGAACTGAGAAAGCCATGGGAAAGCATTAGTCTACCCTTTTGTTGGTACTGTAAATCACATTCATAAAATCTTCTTCAGCAAATATTTACATTGGACAATCTTGTTAAAATCGAGTATCAAATCACATATCTATGAATTGTTCTTAACCAAGATCGGATAGGTGACAGAGCGCATGCATATTATTAGCTGCCGTTGCACAAGGACCAAATCCGCCACACTTGACTGAGAAGAAGTTCCAGAAGTCACATGCTTCTGGTCAGTGGAAAAATCGTCTCCAACAAGAAGAAATAATTGTAGAAGAAACTGATAGCCAAAATTATAAAACCTTAGACGCAACGAATGATGGCCATAGTTGAAATGTTCCAATTGAAAAAGACAGATATGCAGAAGAAAAAAGAGTTACACTTATCACATGATCATTGTACACAAACAACCACAGCATAATTGTCCATAATTTATTACAATATCAAAGAACGTGTGACTTAAATTTAAATAATCGATTTAAACAATTTAAAATCATCGTTATTCAACTTCAAAACAGAATATTAAAAAGACAATGAGTCGACGTGTGATGAAAGCGTGCAATTAGATATCAAAATATTTGTTCTATATTTCAAAGATAATGCGGAGAATTGGCACCTGAGGACAATGCAGGCACATGAGAATTGGTGTATTGGTAATTTCCAACTTGTGTTTGGTCTTATATGTTTAATAATCAACCCATAAGGATTTAATGCGAGCAATCTTTTCCCAGTCTTCACCTTCTTTCTTGCAGCGTTGTTTGAGCAACATACAGTCTTCAATTCTGAGATATGAAACGGATTTGGGCAGACCCTCCTCTGGCAAGCATTGGAGGCTGGGGCACCTCACAAGTTCCAAATTCGCAAGAGAAGAGAGGTGATAAAAGATCTTACGGTCCAATTTCTTAAGATTTGGACAATCACATATCTTTATATGAATAAGAGAGATTGGGAGTAAATCTTTGCCTCCAAAAAACTCCACATCCAATTTGTCAATGTACAAGAATTCTAGGGAATGGTTGGTTCCCCAGACCCCATTTAGTGAGGCAACAAGTTTGGAGCAATTCCGTAGATGCATTCGCCTTATATTTGATGGCCAACTTCCCTCAGACAACTCCACTCTAGGACAATCCCATACGAACATATATTCAAGAGATGGAAGGAGGGCAGACATGCGTTTGGGCATTAATTTCAATTTCTCCAATTCTACATTAACAAGGCTCTTTAGCTGAGGTGCAAATAATCCTTCATTGGGAAAAGATTCAAATTGAGAGCATTTTTGAATTCTCAGACTCTTTAAATGAAGATGTGGGTTCCCCTGTGATATCATCTGTAGGTTATGACACTTTTCTAAAGAAAGGTCGCAGAGTTTTGGGAACAAGTCTAGAGGAAAGTTCATCAAAGAGTCACAACCACCATAGATACACAATGTTACAAGGAATTCGAAGCAATGGTTTTTAGGAATATTCATATTCGGACAAGAAACAATGACTAAGGATTCAAGAGAAGTATGAGATATGATATGGCTAAGACTTTCAAGTAACGATACCTCCATGTTGTCACCTCCCACCATATGGAGCCTTTTCAATGTAGTTGGATGATAACCAATCTCTAGCTTTCCACAGTTTTGCAGGAGTAATTTACAAATTTCAGGGGTCCTGGGAGCAAGAGTCGCAAGTTGTTGACAGTTCTCAATAGTTAGTTCTTTTAAGTGAGAAAGGTGCTCTGGCAATTGTCCTTTCAGTTTAGGACAATTCGTCACATAAAGATGTTTAAGACTTGAAAAAGCACCCGTCGTACATTGCCATTCTTCCCATTCCTTCATGTCAGAGATGTGCAACGTTTCCAAGAATGCAAATGAAGAAGAGTTATTCCCGTAAAAATCAGCATCTATCCTCCCTATCCGATCAAGCCCACGAATTGTCAAATGCTTGAGAAATGTCAAAAGTCCAAGGGAAGGCAACCACATGCAATGTTTGCAATTCTTCAAGCTTAAGGACACTAAATTGGATAATGAATTATCAGATAACCAACCGGGAAATTTTGTACCACCATAGTCAGCGATTGACAAATGCTCCAACTGTCTAGATGGTTGCATATTCTCAAGTACTTCTCTTTCTTCGATTGAATTGTCAAGGTTCCGCTCGGAATCCCAGTGTAAACCAAGCCATACCAGACATGTTTTACTCTTCAAATCTGCTGCCAATGCATCCAAGGGATTCACAGTGTTTTGCAGATCCTTAATTAATAGATCTCCATGAACACTAAGTTCTCCCAACTGTTGGATACATATCTCGCTACTTTTGCCAACATTGAACGAACTCACCAATATTTCAAGATTATTCAGTTTTCCTATATGCGCTGGCAACTTTGTCAGTGTATTTTTCATAAGTTCAAGATTACGTAAATTGGTGAGTTTATGCAAATTCCAGGGCAGCTCGTTCAAATTATAACAATTGTTCAGCTTCAACGTTTGCAAGTTACACAGGGAACACATTGAGTCCGGCAGTTTTTGAATGTAGGTATATGAAAGGTCCAAAGACCGGAGATGTATAATATCACCTATAGTTTCAGGTACCTCTGTAAGGCTACGACAACAAGAAAATGATAAAACCCGTAAGAACTTAAACTTAAATATCAACTCAAGCATCAAACTGTCACAGTACCAAGACTGAAAAGAATGATGTAAATATGTTATCCTAGGCACAGGGATGAATGTGCGAAGCCTTTTTGCATCATATAAATTCTCGAACCCATGATAATGCAATTCCCGTGAATATTGCTCGTCATCAATTACCAATGAAAAATGGCGTGTTTTCTTCGTTATACTCTTTGCTTTATCAACTCCAAACCTGAAACAGATTTCACCAGAAACATATTTTGCCAGATCATTAAGAAGGTCGTGCATGATAAAACATGATTTGAAGCCTTCGCTGCATTGTTGAAAGAAGGACCTTGATAATAGAACATTGAAATATTGTTCACCAACTTCTTCTTGAGACTTACTATGTTGGAAGCATTGTAGAAAATTTTCAGCCATCCATAACTGAATTAACTTCTTCTTGTCAAACTGATGATCTTTAGGAAATATGGCACAGTAAGAGAAACATCTCTTGAGATGAGAAGGAAGATGGTAATAGCTCAACAATAAAGCAGGGATGATTTTGCTATCTTCTTCGGGAAAGTCCCATATCTCGCTTGCCAATACCCTTTTCCATTCTGCAGCGGAATGAGACTTAGAACGTAAAAGACATCCAACTGTTTCCAAGGCTAGAGGCAACCCTTTGCACTTTTCAACTATTTTTTTACCGATCTCTATCACCTCAACATTCATCTGTGGATTATCATCTTGGAAAGCATGTTTAGAAAACACTTGCCAACTGTGATCCCCACCTAGTTGCTTCAGTTCATGTACTGCATTTGATTGCACGATAGAAGCGACTTTCTTACTGCGTGTGGTGATAAGAATTTTACTTCCCTTAGCCCCATAATTGAGAGGCGTTTGCAGAGCTTTCCACTGGCCTCGGTCTTCATTCCAAATATCATCCAAAACGACAAGAAACTTCTTTCCTGTCAATTTTTCTTTCAATCTTCCTTGAACCATTTCTAGGTCTACACTGTCATCGTTTGATTTAGTAATTGCCCCTACAATTGCTTTTGTCAACTTCAAAACATCAAATTCATATGAAACACAAACCCAACCTTTGATAGCAAATTTTCCCTCTATCCTTGGGTCATTGTACACATGTTGAGCAAGTGTGGTCTTACCCATCCCACCCATACCCACAACAGAAAGTATTGATAGTTGGCTATGCTCTTCAGTGTCAGAACTCATCCATTCGAGGATCATTTCTTTTTCATCATCTCTTCCATAAATGACATTTTCAACCACCAAAGATGTTGATGGCAATTTTTGTGACACACTACTACTCAACCCTAACCCAACCTCTACCCTACTAGCATTTTTCAAACCCAGATCATCCTTTTGGTTTAGTAGAGATTCTAGGTCATCAAGAACTTCTATAATCCTAGATTCAAAACTGCATACCTTGCTAGAACTGCCCTGGGATTCAACTTCCAACTCATACGTGGAGAATTCATAGTGTATTTCATCCATCAGATCCTCTGTATCAAGCAACACGTCTCTGACCTCATCAAGCCATGCTTTCACATATGCATTTCTGAACTGCTTTTGTTCTGCATCATCAACCACAGCATTAATGGACACCAGCTTCCTCTTCAACTTCTTCAGCAGCTTCTCATCGAGCTTTCTTCCACGAAAGTAGTCCACAACTTGACGGGAATCAATCCTGTCAAACAGTACCTGAAGGACAGCACCAAAGAGAGCACCACCGAGTGTTTCTAACACGGGCATGGTTGCAAAGAAAGTGACCGAATCAAAGAGAAGAAAGGATTCTGAATTGGAAGTGTAGCTTAATTTTGTGAATGAAGGGTAAAGCGTTAATGCAGATGGAGCAGAGTTAACATTAACAAAACCTAATGAGTGACTTTTTTTGTTGTTAGAGATGGCTTTACTTCAATCCAAGGTTCGATCGTCAAGCAATAACTGTTTTTTCTTCCCGACAGCACAACGTGGTTTCACTTTCAGACAATCAATTATGTTGTTCTTGCTTTATTTACTTTAATGAAATATCTCTCGCAACTTCACTGAATTTAGTCAATTTTGTGGCTAACTAAACAGCAAAAAGCCGGAGGGACCCTCAACTTACATTTGGTCTCATTGGGAATCTACAAAACCAAAGCAAGGAGGAGTGTTGAAATTTTACTTCAGTTGCTGCAAATCTTTTTCATGCTGAAATATTTTAGCTTTTTCAATTTTGAATTTATTTGACTGTTTCAAATAAATTTAGGCACATTCTTATGAAGTTGTTAAACATGGAACCATGTCTCATGTGTATTTCCTACTTTCGTGTTTTTCAGTTTAAGTTATATTTAAGGTCTTCACCAATTCAATAAAAGATAAACTTCGTAGAGCAATTTCTTTCTTGTTTTATTCCTTCGTTTCTTTTAAAACTCCAACCGTTACTAATAATTTTTTAATTAACATTTTTACATATCAATTCAAACAATCATAAAAATTGTTACTAAATATTTTTAGTAACATTTATTTAATAAAAATATAACATTTTAAAAATGTTACTAAAACATTTTAGTAACATTAAAAATGTTACAACGGATCTTTATAATAATAATTTTCTATAAGCATAGACATTTTAAAATATTGTTACTAATAAAATTAACATCATAAAAATCTTACTAACATAATATTTTAATAAATGTTACTATTTTAATGCTTTTTAATAAATTACAAAAAATTATTTAATAGACAAAAATTTTAAATCTATATATAATTACTATCTCTTTTACCTAATTTCTTAAATACCATTTGCTTTCCATTTCATCTTTGTGCATTGATAATTGAACATATAATTTGTCAACCAATTATGTGTTTGAACCAATCTATCTTCACCTCCAATCCAGACTACCATGCTTGATCTATAAAATTCTAGAAAATGGTATTTTAGAAGGTGATAGTGATTTAAAAATAATGAGACTCGATTATTTTAATATTAAAAAATTTTAGTATAAATAGAATTGTTATAAAAGAGTTTCATTATTTTAAATCACACAATCTCTTTAAAAATCACCTTTCTAGAGTTTTCTCACTTCTATCTTAGAGTTATTCCTCTCTAGTCATCTAATTGAAGAACCAAAACGTAGGATTGATCCGCTCTGCGAGTTCTTCAATTTGGATCGATCAATTTCTCTACTCGTGTAAGTTGAGTTTCAACACTCTTTTTGGTCTATTTCTGTTTTCTATTGCATGTGAGCCCTCTTTCGCTTGCATGCGTCATTTTAATCATCAATATGAGTCTCTGTTGATCAGTGCTCATAACAGTATGTCCTGATCGTTCTTGTGATGTTTTTATGTGTAGATAGAACATCATGTGGAGTTAAAGGTGTTTGGCATTTATAGAGTTGTCTAAGTTAGATAACAGGTAAAGGAAGCTAATTATACTATTTATGAGTTATAGAAATGTTAATTGAGTAAATTATATGATGATACTATGATTTGCTTGTGCATTTGATCTATTGAATGACATGTATATATATATATATATATATATATATATATATATATATATATATATATATATATATATATATATATATATATATATATATGATGTGTAAATTTTGGGTTTTAGGTCTGATTATGCTTAGTTTGAATCATTGATTTTAGTATTATATTTGAGATCATATAGTACTGATGTTGTGTTGAATTTTGAGTTCGACATGTTTTTGGCAATTGGAATAACTACTAAACTGCTTAGACTAGGTTGAAATGGCATAATTATACATAATCAGATTCTGCAGAATTATGTAGACTTGTTGATCGAGAACGTGCTCATTGAGCGAATTTGATTTCAAAGGGTTCATTGACTTTGTAGCTGTTGAGTGAGAATGTATTTGTTGATCAAATACAAAGTCAGTGAGCTTATTGACTTTGTAGTCGTTGGGTGAGAATGTAATCACTGAGCGAATTTTGGAGGAATTTACCTCTGTGAGTTCTAGCAATTTATTCATTGAGCGAGTCATTTGGTCGTTGAGCGAGTGGACATTTGTGCACTTTTCGCCTAGCGAGTGGATGGTGTCGGTGAGCAAATCTATGAAAATCAAGTATTCATTTCCTATGTTGAAACTTAGGTGTTTTGTGGTTGATGTTAAGTATGTTTATGGTTCTCATTATGATTATTTGAACATAATATAATGTGGTGAGCATACATGATGAAGTGTGAAGGATTTCAAGGGAAACTCGTATTGTTATTACTGTTAGTGTACGCCTTGATATGGAAGAATGACTAGTAAGAGGTATCCTGAACTTTAATAATCATTCACACTCGCATAGAGTAGGATGAGTTATGTGATAAGAGTAGTAGGAGGTCCTAGACTTTGAATTTGTTCTTTGGTCATAGGCTTGAAAGGATTAACCTTGTGTGGTTGGGTGATGACCCCTTGTGTATTATACTCTGTAGAGTCTAGAAACCATCATGGGTGCACACCTCTTGTCTACCCTATATCAAAGACATGTATCCAAATAATTGAGTCAATTTTTGGGTCTTTGTATGAACTAGAATGATAATGACTCATGATTTACTGTGTGTGATAAATTAATTTTGTTCTTTCATATGATTAAGTCTTTTGTGAATTAGCTTACTCTTTCCTTTGTGTCTTGTTTTGTCTTGTGTTGTTTGTCTATCTTTTGTGATGATCACCTTTTCGGTGGAAGCAAATATGGTTGCAGTTTCAGAGGCATATCTAGAAGATGAGGAGCTATCTATTAGGTTCAATGTAAGGTTTTAGTAGGAGCTGTTGTAAGTGGTTAGTTTGTGTATAAAGTTAGAACCGGTTTTTAGTTGGTTTGTGTAAATGTTATATTTTTATAGTCCTATCTTTTGTAAGATTGTATTATTTATACATTGGTTTATCTATTTTGAACACTTGGATGAAACATCCTATTTTATTAGTTTTAAGCTACTAAAATTGGATGTTACATGACCTTTGGGCTGGATCAACTTGTCTCGACCTTTAGCCTGAACTGAACAATCTGACCAATCCATTTTGACTTTCAACCTTCGTCCAAGATCAACCAATCTTGATCTTCGATCTGAGTTGGCCGTCTCGACTTTCGGGTTGGACCAGCCAATCATGATCTTCAACCTAAGCCGCTCATTTCAACCTTCAATCCACTACCTCCTCAAGCTTCTCCTCATCCTCCTCTTTTACTCATACTCCCTCTCTTATTCTTCTCACCCATCTCTTTTAATATATTAAAAATATCCACAAACTTTAGAAAAAAATTGTAAGTCAATTTATCGGTGGATTTATTGATGAAAAAATCCATTGGTAATAAGAGTTACAATAAATTAAATGTTAGACAAGTTACCAATACTTAGGGGAAAATCTTATCAAAATTTTTTAAAAGCATATGGTAATTTTTTTTAAATAAATATTTTAGATAAATATTTATTTCTTTTATAAAATATAGTCTTTAATGTTAATAATAATAAAATATAAAATTAAATATAATAGAGAAAAATAAAATTTATTGAGATACTTTCCTTCCTCTCTTTCATTGTCTTATTGTATTAATTTTCTACTCTTGCATATCTTCTTTTGTTTTTGAAAAAAAAGAATTGAAAGTTTACACAAATTCATTTTCTCTACTCTCATTTCTCATCAATTCTCTTATATTTTTAAAGATAAAAAATGTAATTTTCTTGTATCTTGATAGTGGAATATTAGTTTGATATTTAGTATTTCTTTTTTCATTTTATGAATTTTTGTATATTTTTTTTATGAGTATAGAAGGAAAAATATTATACTATATGTTTTTTCATAACTATTTTTTAATTGTGGCTTGATTATAGTAGATTTTTCTTTATTATAGATTTTTCTTTTAGTAAGTACGATTTTTAATTTTCAATTAGATTTTGATAAATTATTGTTTTGATAGATACATTGATAAAGAATAAAGAGTGATAAAAGGAAAGATACCCGTAAAGATAAAAACAATAAAGATTTACTTCTTTACATATCTTCAAGCCTGATACTAAGGATCTCATTCTTGAATTAGAGGAACCATAATAGTAACTAAGGATCCAATTGTTTAATTAAAGGAACCCTTTCTTACTATTTAAAGAATTACTAGAACTTATATACTAAAAAAACGTTCTCAAATATGGAAATATTAATGAGTGAAATAGATGAAAATATAAAGCTTATTTAAAATGAGTTTTATATCAAATACAACTTCAAAATTATCAATTTTCTAAGAAGAAAAATATAAGGAGATGTCAATACTAAACTATATATACTTTTATTATATTAGTGTGTAAAGAGAAAAATACACGAAAATGTCAATACTAAATTATATATACTTTTGTTATATTAATAAAAATGGTTATATATATATAAATTTTAAGTATATATTATTTTTGTTCCTTCAAATTTTTTTATCAAGATTTACCAATGGTAATACAAATATTTATCAGCAATACAAATTTTAAATTATCAAATGATCTTACCAACTAATTTTACTAATGGATTCATTGATGAAAAATATCCATTTATATTTTAAATATTTAAATTCGTCAATAAATTTAGATTTATCCATGAATTTATTTTTGTTGATAACAATTTGCCAATAATAAGGAAATTTTGATAACAATTTGACAATAATAACGAAAATTTTTGTAGCAGTGAATGATTAGCATTAAAAAATTTAGCTTGCCAAATAATATCACTTGTAAAATGTAAAATGCTGGAAAATATATTTGACAATAATGTTTCTCTCTCTTAAATACTTTCACGCCTCTTCCTCTTGTCTTTTTAAGAAGTTCATTTCACACACCCATAGAATAAGACGGACAATTTACCTCTCAACTATCTTTAAAGTATACATTTTTAAAATAAAATTTAACACTTTTTTCAATTTTATAAACTTTATATTCTATATATTATAAATATAAACATAATTTATAATTTAAAAATATTAATTATCATAAACTTTTACTATACTATAACTTATATATTTAAAAGGAATTATTTATTATATATTTTTAAACAAATGTTAAATTTAATTTTGCAAATAAAAATAAAAATGATTTAAAATTTAGAATACCCTGTAAATTCCTAAAAAATATTAAATATATCTCTTAAAAAAATCATATTATTTTTAATTCTCTAAAATTTAAATATTTTTTAGTTCATTAGTAATAAGAATGGAAAAGATATAAAAATATAAATCTTAACTTATAATTAATAATACATCTAATCAAAATCATTCATAATCTTCGAATTCAGATATTAAAAATGTTTACAACCAGGGATGTTAACGGGGCAGGTACTCTATCCGTTGGATAAATATTCGTTTTGTACCCTTATTTATATTCGTTGGCGTGTACCCACATAATTTTTTTAATATCCACGAATATTCACGAGTACTTGCGGGTATTTAAAAAAAAATAAAAAAAAATATTTAATAACATATTTTAATCGTAAATTCAAATAAAATATAATACATAACATTCATAAATTTTAAACAAAGTCTAAATAACCCATTTAAATAGTGTTGAATGACAATTTACAAAAAAATAATTTTTTTTAAAACTAATTGATAAAAAAATAACTCATTCAAAATCAATATGTTAATATTTTAATCATTTTTTTTTAATTTAAATTAAAGTATAGCGGATACGAGTATCACGAGTACGGATACTATGATACCCGTACCCGCCCCGTTAACATGCGGGTATTAAAAATATCCGTATCTGTTACCCACAGATATCCATTATAATAACAATTTCCTACCTGTTGCAATTTTATCTACGAATATCCGTGGGTACAGATTTTTTTTCATCCTTATTTAACACATTAATTTTCTTTTATCTTGGTTAACAAGAACAAGAGAAATACTTTATATCTTCCAGGAAGAAAAATAATATGGTTTGTTAACAAAAAAATATTTAATATATTTAAACTTTTAAAGAAATGCAGGACACATTAAATTTTATAATCAATTAAGTGAAATAATGACACATATTATTTAAAACAAATAAATAAAATATTATAAAATAATTAAATATTCAATACATGTCATTAAAACAATAAACCATCTGAATTTATTAAATAAAGATATTCTTGAAGTTCCTTAAAAAAGAACTACGATAATTGAATACAAGAAACGATCTAAATTTATTAAGTAAATGTTTCTACGAACTTTTTTTATAACTTGTAGAAAAAAAAAATCATAACTTGTTAAGCTAATTTGTAAAAAAATATAATTTGTTTATATTTTCTAACTGTATAATTTAAATCTAGTTTATAAAAAAAAAGTCAATTTCTGTCTTTCTTACATTTTTCCTTTAATGATAAAATTTAAAAGTAATTATCAATAATATACATTAAACTTTTGTTGGAAAAATTATAAGAAAATTAAAATCATTTTCAGCAAAATATAAAAATAATACTTTTTCAACTAAAAAAAATAGAGCTTAAAACTAAGTCAAAGTAAAAATGTCGACAAGGAGAGTGAAGCGGTGAAGAGTGATGGAGGGTGGGAACGGAAACCGTGGATCCTCTTTCTCCCAATCACGTCGTAGTCGTGGTCGTGGCCGAGGTCACAGATTTCATTCAAATCAATCCAAAGTTTCAAGCTTTGGTGAAAGGGGCACTTCTTCTTCCACTAGTGGCAACACTGCTTCCAACTCTGTTCTCAGTAACAGGCAAGAAGAGGACGCACAACCATCTTCCAATATTGTTGGAACATGTCCTTATATGTGCCCAGGTGAACATATTATTATAATAATAATGTATCTAATGTATGAAAGTGAAATCAATTTCATGGTAGCATAGTTGCAATGTTGGATTGTTCGTATGATGACGTGTCCTTTTAGAGAGGTTGGTGAAGAGTGGGGTTGTTACCAACGGGGGTTGAGTCTAATAGAAGAGGTTAGTTACCCATGATTTAATGAATCAAGGTTCCAATCTTGATGCAAGAGACGTTGACATGTAATGTCTGATGGTGTCTCAAATAGGAATGTATGTGTTGAAGAGTGTATATGGGAAACTAAACGAGAGTGAATAGTGGAATTGTTGTTAATGTAGTAATATGCTTTGCAGTTAGTGTTAATTGGATTACGAGGTCAATGAAAGAATTATCATTAAATGTTTTCCTTTGGGGGCTTAAACCCTTTCTGATGTACATTGAGGTTACTAGGTGATATGGTGTTATAATGTTTGAGCTAGTGAAGGTTAAGAGGGCAGAAAGAAAATGATGCAGAATTCAAAGGAACCGCCCTTGAGTGCTGATGGGAAGAAGCTATTTTTAGATCATTGTTGTGGTTGTATTGCTTTATAATTATATTGCAGTGGTGAGATAATTCAGTTTGACGGACACCTTTCCATAATGTTGTTGTTATTATTATTGATGTGGCTGATGGATGCTAGTGATTTATTTCACGCAGTCGCAATTTCAGTTGTGAAAACCTCCGAATCTGTAACATTGAGGCTCCAATAACAGTTATGAACTACAATTTGAAACCTTTGTTCATTGACGAGTAATGTGTGTTGTCTTTGCACATGGGTGTTAGGTTTGGACTAATTGTAAAAAGGGTGAGAAAATGTAAGGGGGGAAAACTATAAAAGGCTGCTATGGGTGAACTATTAACTGTATGTTTTGGTTAATTGTTAATAGGTTATCATTTTTTTATGAGAGAGGTATGCGTAGGCATCACTAATACTAGGTTCAACCCCAAATAGTTTTTTCTTGGTTCTTAACAAGGAGCAACAACACTTATTTTTTGGATGACTATAATGCATAATTTGTTTAGTAGCATATAACTATAGTTAAAGGAATCTTATGCAGCAACCACATTGTTTTTTGAAGGCCGTGTTGCTTAAATTGTGAAACTATGTGGTAGATACACATAGATACAACTACTCTATTTGACTTTGAGATTGTTTTGTTATTAAGTGTCTTTTTGCATATTTATATACCTTATATATTTAAGTATAAACTGCATTTTTTTAATGTTTATAAAATATTTATGAATTGTACAATTCATGATATTATACGATTCACGATTCGAAATTTAAACTCACCGATACATGATACGATTCATGATACGATTCACGATTCAACTAACATGGTTAGAACCCTTTGAAGGTAACCCTTTTCAGAACAATTTAACCCTGTTATAGAAATGGGAAACCCTTTATGAAGGTGAGATCCTTCAAGTAGATCTTTCTCTTATTCGATTCGTTTTCAATCAAGAAATAAAGTCATTCTCTTCTTTTCTCAATTTTCACTGTGTTCAGAATAATATGCATATAAGAATGAAATGTTCATTAATCTTGACATGGAAGATCATTTTGGTGTTCCTTGAGATTGAAAGGTGCTGCTCAAACTTAAAGGAAAATTGTCACAACCTTGTGGTCAGGAATGTTTTATGATAGTGATTGTTAACTGTGTATCACAGAGATGGGAATTCTGCAATGAATAGGTAGACATACAAGAATAGATGGGATTAAGAATTTGTGTATGAATTTGAAAGGTTAGCATCTAGTCATCTATTGAGGAAAACATTGTAGAATTGCAGCTTGGGTGGTTGGATATGAGAAGAAGATTGTTACCAGCATTGGTAAGAAGAGTTAGTTAGATGGAGGATAACCCCATCTTATTAAGTGAGAAAACCAAGAAAAGCTGTAGGAGAAATCATTAAATTTTAATGGCCTTTCCAATGACTTGGATTTTGACAAAACACAGTGGTGGAATTTCTCTGTTGATGTATGTGGTTAATTGCACTCTGTATGACAAAAGACTTCTGTTGCCAATTTTAGCTTTGTTGATTCATGGGGGTATAAAATTTTATCTATAAAAAATATGAAGACATCTTCTGTTTGTATTATTTCATTCCTTTTAATATATGTCCCCGACACTTCTATTTTAAAGTTTTTTCACTTTCTCCACAGAAAGAGAGAGGATCCAGCGTGAAAAACTGCGAGATTTGGCAGGTTTTGAGAGGCTAAATGGAAATCCTAGAAAATCATCCCCAGCTCTTGCTGTCAAGAAGGTATGGCCAAACTGCTCTCCGTATATTAGAGTGGTTAGTTTACTTTTAATATACTTTTGACAATTATAAGTGAACTAAAGGGTAATGTTAAGAATAAATTGATTATACCAATATTAGCATTTCTACCTGAATTTGATGGTTCCCATAAAAAATTGTCAACTTTTATATAACTCAGGTATCATAATTTTTAGATGTTCATAAGTTGTATGCTGAAACTTGCAGTGTATTTGTTTTTATGTTTACCTATATAATTCGTTATAAAGCACTAAATTAATGTCTAGTGTTTCATTGTTCTTTGTCTATTGTTTAGCTAAACACCTGACTAATGCTAGTAAGCTACATTACCTGTTTGGACAACTTTGTCCATAAGGACTTCTAGGAGTGGAAAATAAGAAAAAGATTAGATCGACTTCTCTATAAGCTAAAATTGGCTTATGCAAAGTTAAAAATAAGAATTTAAGGAAGCTATATAAGAGGCTTCTACAAATTAGTTTATGCATAAGGTAACTTTAGCTTATGGAGATACTAATTTCATTCTTCCTTCTTGTTTATCTCTCTTAGAAGTCCCAATGGAGAAATTTGTTCAAACAAACTCTTGTATTATAATGTAAAACTTATATAGTAGGTTATTTATTTGTCGCTTTACTTCTTTAAGATTATATATCCTGTATCCAGCATTGACTCATGGTTTTATGGCATCTAAATGGCTTTTATTAAAGGGTCACCTCTGTCTTTACATAATTTTTGGTTTCAGAATTTTTTCTTCAGTTTTGCAGAACTATATCCACCAAATATGTTGAAGCATCAGATTTACGGCCAATTGCTGTTTTGGAAGATACTTTAAATTACCTTTGGAGTTTGTTGGAATCTAAAGAGCACTCATTTGAAGAAGTTCATGACTTTATGTTTGATAGGACAAGGTCCTTACGCCAAGATATTACTATGCAAAATATTGTAAACCACAAAGCAATTTACCTGTACGAAAGAATGGTATAGTTTTCTGTCTCAATTTTCTTTGATTATGTACTTTATTCTATTCTCCTGCAACTGCATCAGGGTAGATGATTTAAGTTGCATTTCTTATACTTGTTTTTCAACTTCAGGTTTAGCTAAACGCTGAAAGTCCATTTATTTCATATGCACAAATTACTTTTGACATATTAGATGATTATCTCTAAGAAATTGATCAATATGTGTGCTTAAATCCAAATACTAGTCCTAGACCGATTGCATCTGCTTCTCCTTATGAACCTGACCGAGGTAGTTGATCAATTCAAATTGACAAAAAAGAGTCTCCACATAGAGCAGTTCAACCCTCAAGAGACATTGAATTCCTCAATTGTTTCACATGAAGTCAATGTTATTTTTTCTTTCCTCCATAGTACTCCACCGAAAAGATAAAAGGGGACGCTGACACTCGTGCAGCACTGTGAAAGGAAACAGTGAAAAAAATTACTATATGTGGGGGAACATGTGCAAATATAAAGAGGCAGAGAGTGGGGACCAACTCTGGATCTTTAAACCAAAAAAGGATTGGAATTTAGTACCTGACTGCGCATTGAATAGGCCTTCTTCTGAAGAAGATATTTGTGAGAAACAAAAAGAAAAGAAAAAAAAAACTGTAGTTGTTTAATCATTAGCACATGTGGAATTATAGGAATGAAAGATAATTTTTCTTTCGAATCTTTTAATTTTCCCATTGATATCAGTTGCAAAGGGAATTGTATTGAATTGTAATTTGAATTAGTCCATTCATGCAACTCTGATAATCATGTCTTGGTGAATGCATGGTCATGAACAAGCCTGGGAGATGTTGTAGTTATAATGGCGGTATACTTGCAAGAAAGGACTTGAACGTCCAATTTTGAACTATAATAAAGATGGGCTTTGTCTGGGTCTGCATATCATTTCTTGGAGGCTACTGTTTCCTCCTGTACACAGTCAACCTAGATCATGTGATCTTATAGCATTGTATTATTATTTTTTTTTTGAAGCACGGATTTACAAGCTATGAAAGTCAAATAATGAGCTGAACAATATATTTAATCACACAGGTAAAATTCCATGTTATATCACATTACAATCTTTGGCGTTCTATGTCTGATCCAAACACTGCATCAATGCATCATCTCAACTTGGAACAGCTCACAAAGACATTGACATCTTTGTTCAATCTGTATGAAGCAAATCGAAATTCAAATCATGTGCATGAAAATGAGGCTGAATTCCATTCATTATATGTGCTGCTTCATCTTGGTTCTTACAGCCAACCGATGGTTAATCTCTACATCATTGGTGTGATTAATTATGTTTCTCCTTTCATGTTAATGCTAGTCTTGTTGCAACTTATGAAACATAACTATTTCTAATCCACAGGGAGAGCCACTTTCTGTGTGGTTTAGACGAGTATCAACTCCAGTGTTGAAGTCAAAAGAAATGTGCTTTGCTCGGAGAATATTACGGTAACATTTATAGTAATCATTTATCATGAACCAATCATTCCAAGAGCTGTTTAACTTATCACGACAGATGAATAGTTTTGTATTATATTTCTAAGATGCCTTGTCACACTTGAACCCTTTTGGGTTAAAACATAGACAATACACAGGACCACCTATCATTTGTTGAAATTCAACTTCTTATTGAAAGAATGGAAGTAGCAAGGACCAAAATTCTCGATTGCTTAGTCAGTCATACAGGCTCTGAAACTATATCATGAACAAACTGCCCAAAAGCCTAAACTCTTAAATAAAAGCACATGATACATCTCTAACATTTTTAACATTCTTAATAAAATAATTAAACAGTTTTTTTGTTGATTTTCTCTCAGGTCATTTGTTATATTAAATAATAACTGAATGTATTTAAACTATTGATGTTATCTTTTCTTGTGACAGATCATCCCAACTTGGAAATTATAAGGATTTCTTTTGTACTGCAGCAGCTCAGGCAACATATCTGCAGTTCTGCATTATGATGCCTTATATCAATGAAGTAATTACTTTAACTAGAGAATTCATTGTTATCGTAACATTTTATAACTCATTTATTCGGATATCCTTTGTGTCTAAGTTGATGCATGCTTACATTTGTTGTGCTTGTTACTTTCTTTATATGTATCTTAGCACGAATCATCTTTTGTTATTGTAATAGTCAATTTTAAGAATAATCTCAATAGGCTATGACTCAAATATTAAAGATCTACAGAATTAGTGAACTATAGGGAAAGACATGAAACATTATATAGGGATTGTCCATTTTTCACTGTTTTACGAAAATTTGACTCCTCTGGTTCATCTTATATCCCATATTCCAAATAAACAGGATAAATATGCCTACAGCTTAACGCTTGCCAAAGTAACATCTTAGACAAATCTTTGAATCTGGACAATTCCAAACCACATGTGCATATTGAGGGTCTTGATAACAGAAAGTATGTTTCAGAAAACAAATACCTTCACCTTTCACCACTTTCCCAGAAGTTTATAACTTCCAATTTTTTATTTATAATCTTTACATTGTGAAGTGGGCTGTGGGCTACATAGATCTATTGATGACATTGGCATTATAAGAAACCAAAACTTACTATTTCCTTCATATAATTTGTTCTACATATATTGATAAATGTTTGGTTGTTTTTATGCTAAAAGGTTCGTGCACTGGCTTTATCTTGTATAAATTTTGGTGGCTACAAACTTCATCCATATCCTCTGGTGGACCTCTCAAAACACCTGATGATAAAGGTATTAGTTAATTAATAATCATATTTAAAGTTATCTTCCACACAGAGTACATATATAGGTTCTCTTAGTTCAGTTAAAAAATGTATGATGCAGTTAACTAAACTAAAAAATAGTTCATGTAGCAAGCTCAGTCCATCATGCTTGAACTACTTTTAGTTCCATCAAATTATTTTTCTAGTTTAGTTAATTTTTCGTACAGTTTAATTTAATTCGAAACATTAATTTCTAGTAGGCTATTGGTGTAAATTCTTTTTCTTGATCACTTTTGCTATGTCACTGTCGGTTGATCTTTGTACTCATCCTGGCTATACACTTTAATTTGAACTTTGTTTGACAGGAATCAGATTTGGAATCCTTTTGCCATTCTTGTGGTCTTGAAATTTGTACAGATGAATCTGGAAATAAGCTACTTCCCACAAAGCAAACTACATTCAGTCACCCCAAAGGGAGGTTCCAAAGCTATAGTTTCTTGGGCTTGCAAGAATATGAAAGTCAGATTTAGAGCTTTTTGATCTTGCATGTTTGAAGATTGGAACAAGCATGATCCTGGATGGCAGACAGAACCTATTTTCATCACTTAACCTTGGTATTATTGTGATCATGCTTGGTGATGCAAAATGTGTGATTGTGATCATTCACAAGTGTCTCTTTGTGGTGCTTAACATGGGAACAAATTATATTATACATAACAATTTTTGCACCTTTGTGCCTGTGTTGTGTGTAACGATAGTACATGATAAATGTAAGACTATTGAAGCTATTTGTAACCAAAGGTAACATTATTATGGTAAGGTTTATTGATGTTGATGATGTAAAACTTAATTCTCCCTTGCAAATCATAATAAAAATTTACACATCTATAGAATACTATAGCACCATATTCAATCTTTTCTTTGATGAAGTGTTTGTAAATGTTCTCATGCTTTGTGTGATCAAGTTAAAAAGGATTTTTAGTAATATTTATGGTAGCTTTGTTATCATAGCAGAACTCCATTTGCGTGGTAGGTAAATCCATATATATTAAAAATATTATAAATAAATATATAAAAATTGTTAAATATACTTTTAGTTTTTAAACTTGGATGTGAAATTAAAATTTGTCGTTGTTTCAAATTTTGATATATTTTGATCTCCAAATTTTAATGGATATAGTCTTTCTAACAAAATTGCACTAATTTTTTTTATGGAGTTTAAGTTGTTTGCGTTTTTTTGACACGTTTTAATTTAAATGTCAGTTTAAAAATTGTTTAACAAGCTCACCAAATTAGTATCATTAGGTAAAGGAGTTATATTAATTTATTTTGTAAGTTTAGAGATAAAAATGTATTAAAATGTCAGTTTAAAAATTGTTTAACAAGCTCACCAAATTAGTATCATTAGGTAAAGGAGTTATATTAATTTATTTTGTAAGTTTAGAGATAAAAATATATTAAAATTTGACAGAGAGACAAATTTCAATTTTGTATCAAAGTTTGAGAATTAATATCATACACAAGTCTATAAAAATTAAGTGTCAAAATAAGTTGAGTGCATTTCTATTGACAATTTATTGAATGAGTTACTCAATTCATAAAAGTTATTAAACTATTTAACAAAAATATAAACATGAAAAACAGAAAATAAAATTAACTTCATTGCAAAAATTAGATTTCAGTCTGTATTTCTGGTGGTGAAATACAACATACAAAGTAGATCTTTTTTTGTAATAACTGTATAATGCTGTGGTATATTTTTCCACTTCTTAATCACATCATTTCTTTAAACTTTAATCTTCTTCACTTCTCAATCACCTTTCTTGTAAAAAGCTCTTACTACTCTCTGTTCAAACATACTACTTTTTATTGCACTTTTTGTTCATATTTTATTCCAGTTGTTTTTTCAACAGCCAAGAGAATGACATTGTGTTTTGTGTTCGACACATTCAATACAAATGAACATCCCATAAAAAAGAGACCAAATTCATCACTTTTCTCATTTTTGCTATGATTTGAGGAATCTTCTTTCTACACACACATCTTCATTTTTTTTGTAGTAACAAAGGAAAAAAGAGGTGGATCAATCAATATGAATATTGTCTAGACTCTCTCAAACTATAGTTTTTATCCCCTTATTGTGAACACATTTCAGCATTTAATATCATTTTGCAATGTGATGAACGAAATGAATCTTTATCTAAAATGTGGCATTGTTCATGTTGTTCTGTCCTCATTTTCCTATTTTTATCGGTGCAGTCGAGAAAAATCAACACTTATCTGATTAATGTTGTATGGTTTCTTAAATATATTCTTCAGTCTTCTCAAGTGATAATCAAGACAAAAACAAACTACAGCTTGTCATAAAATAAAGATTGGGCCGGTTTGCATTAGAAAAACTAAAAACATATCATATACGGTTAATCTAATTTGATATGTAGTCTACACAATTTAATTCTTTAGTTCAACTAGCGTATATACAGACGCTACACATTGATTAAATATACATGATATTATATCAGTAGGTGATGATAGTTTAATGTTATTAAGTTAATATATAAATAAAATTATATTTATTAATAATAAAATGAAATATATCAGAAAAGATGAAAGAATAACGGTTGATAAATAGAAAAAAAGATAATAGCAGAAATAGATAATTTTATAAAAAGTTTATAAAAGTAATGGTCAAATTTCAAAAATTTAATAAATAATTATATTTTAAAGGGTAAAATTAATATTTTGAAATGTGAACATAAAAGTGGGAATCCTCTTTATATATTGTTATAGATATTTAATATTTGAAATAACACCTAAAATTTAAGATATTATGTTTCATAATTAAAAGTTCAAAACATTGTGGTGAAACAACTAATATTCAACATAAAGTTTAATAATAACACAAATACTTAAATAAAGTAGAAATGAACACAACTCCTTAAATAAGTTCAAAGGGGAAATACATGAAAACATCTAACAAAAATAAAATAAAATAAAATAGTCCAATTTGGTCAACCAAATCAGATTTTCTAGGCTTTTACTTCCTGCATGCCCACAATTTCTTCCGACATCTACTAAATTTTTAAAATACCATTCTAGCTTTTAAAAATATGACTTATGGAATATATGTTCTCGAAAATTTTCAGAAAAATATTTTTCGAACAAAATTTTCGAAATCCATCAAATGTATTCTAAAACATGTTTTTTTTAAAGACTTTTGGAAAAAAAATTTCAAAATATATAACATCTTCCGGAGTGAGTTTTCCAAAACAACTCCACATGAAATTGTTCAGAAAAGAATTTTTCAGAATATATGAAAGATGTTTGGGGAAAGAACTTTTCAGAACGAGTTATTGTCTGCATTTTCTCTTGGAGTGTTCTCTACTCTTCTTCTTCCTTTGCAAAGACAGTGATGACAGAATCGACGACGACGACAATAACAAGACTGATATGGTGCAGTAGTGGTGGGTGTTTGAGTCTTTTCCTATTACCATAAAAATACAGTCAGTAATTGTGGTGGTGGACGAAGCAATATCCTAGATGTATGAGGTCAAATTGGGTTGATAAAAAATGAATTTCCAATTTAATCACTAACTCAACCCGATTAATTGACTGGCTTTCAACTTGATTGGTCACATATCTACCATCTTAGTTTAGTTTTTATATTTTGGGGTTAAATATGTTTTTTGTCCCTCAAAAGTTGAGTGAATTTTGGAATTAGTCTTTCTTCGAAACTTTATACCAGTCATTCATACTTAGAGATGCGTGTATTTAGTTCTTCTTACCAAATTTTGTTAAGTTTATTTGACATTTTAAACGCATTTTATGATAATATTTGAGTTAACATTAAAGTGAAAATGTGTCAAACGGTGTAAACAATTCAAATCTATCATGAAATGCACTTGAAACATTGGATAAACTCAACAAAATCTAGTTAAAAAGACTAAATTCACATATTTTTAAAGATGAAGAATTAAATTGTTGAAAAGTTTTGAAGAGGGATTAATTCCAAATTTCACTAAAACTTGAGGGACCAAAAACATATTTAACCCTATATTTTGAACCACAAATGGTGTTTTACTATTGGTTTTTTCTCTTATTAATTCTACGTATTAGTATGATTCAAGAGAACTTTAGGTTACTTAAAATTTACTCTATGTTTTGATGGTAACAAACTTATTCAAGAGTATGAACTTGTTAAGTTGGTCGTTTAAGAATTAATTTTTTTTTGAATATTTTAACAAAAACTATAAAAGAACAACACACACACACACACACATATATATATATATATATATATATATATATATATATATCACAAAATAATCCAAGATGAAATCATATTTATTGAATCTTTTAGAATACTTCTACAATAAAAGAAAGAGAATAAAGGAGAAAGAAGCATGAAAGAACAAAAATGTCACTATGATAAACAGAGATAGAAACAATACTGTTGTAAAAAGTGTGACAAAACAATATAAATATTATTTTGTATGAAAAATACTCATTAAAATTGTTGATATAAGTCCTCTTTCTCCACGAAACTTCTAAAGGTTGATGAGCATTCCAATGCGTACTCCTGGATTCAGTATCATTCAAAGTAAGCATTACTGGTCACTGACATTGTTCTGATTTTGAGAGTTCATTCATATTTGTTTTCTTTCTAAATCCAAATTTTGTCCCTTGTTTCTGGCCTTTGACACATACCTTATTCTTGAATCTCTTAATGTTCCTTACTTTTCTCTCACTATAGTTCATTCCATTGAATCTTCATAGCTGTCCAATTCTTAGCAACTGGTTGCTCTTAGATTCTGATTATATGGTATCAATTTTCTTGAAACACAGACAAAGTAACAAATTGCAGCACTGAAAACCTATGTGTCTGTCTAAACTTTGAAGCAACATATTGAACTGAAAGTTGTGAAGAACTCAAACAAGAGTGCACGTAGATGATGTCTGAAGAATCACTGAGTATTGTGGTGATCCACTATGCATCAAGAGACTTCAACACAAGTGCCATGAAAGTGGTGATGCAGGGATTTTCACTTGGTCGTGGAGACAAGCTTACACTTCTTGTAATTCTTCGCCAAGCTTATAGTCCAACTAGGCTTCCCTTCATTGCACATGCAAAATTGCGTGAGTGTCACATTCTTTGTTCTTTTCATTGTGTTTTCATATAAGAAACAATTCGTGACTGTGATTTCCGCAAAAAACATCAAGCTTTTGGGGTCTTTGTGACTACTGTTGTGGTCAAATCAGTTGTATTTATCTGCAATTTCCTGCAACCTCAAGAATCACAGCGAAATCAAAACCACCATTTAAAACCTTGGTGATATCACACACATCAGAAGGAGGAACTTAACTATGATATAGGAATAATTACTGTACAAGATGTACCATAACCTTTGTTTGTGCCATGTATAACAAGAAAAGATAGTTTTGAGCTTGAATTCTGATAAGTTCTTGTTTTCTTTAATTATGTTGGCTATCCCTTTTCTTGTACTAACTTTTTTCTTCACATAGTTTAGTCTTGAGAGGTAATTAAGATTATAGATATAGTACTTTGGTGCTTCTCATAAATTTCTTATGTAATGCCTTTCTTGTCTTCAGGTGGATTATTTGAGACTGATCACAAAATTGTTGAGGAAGAAGTTGCTAAGAAGAAAGAAGAGCTTCTTAATAATGCAAGCATAAGGGAAATTTCTGAGCAGTGTGAAGCAGACAGGGTTAGATTATAACTTGTCTTTATAACAGCAATCCATGTAGCTGATAAAATCCATCATCTTCATCATATTGTATATGAATTATGGAATAGGTTCCTTGAAAATGATGTCAAGGTCAATTTTTTATATCACAAAAAGAAATTCAGTATAAATTCTACTACATTTGTTATTTAATAATTTGGTTGTCTAGACATAGATATATTGTCTAATAGAATCCATTTATGAACGAAACTACTCAGATCCAATTCCGGATAGAAGTTCTGCAGGGTAAATTACCAGAGGTTGCTGTAAATGCTGCTATCCGTTTGGAGGCAACATCAGTGATACTTGATAGGTTAGTCATATTCTTTCAACTTTCTATTTTCTGTTTTCAATTTTCTTTATATCAAATCTAAGAATATGGAGAATAAAGGCCTCTTGTTCTTAACCTTCTTACATAAATAAAAATTACACTTACCACAAAAGGAGTTCATGTTGTATGTGAATCTTCACCATCTTGTTACTTTCAGAAGAAATTGTTTCTTGTGTTCCATAAAGGCTATTTATTTTATGCTGCTGGGGTCATAATAACCATAGAAATATCATCCCTAAACAGCTCAAGTTTTTGTATAATTGTTTTTGTGGCATAAATGTGATCATGTTTTAGTGCTTCATACAAATTGTAAGATGTCACAAAAACATAAAAGCATGTTCAAGATTCCTTGTTGTGTCTGAATTGGTTGATGTGCAGACAGATGAAGAAATATAAGAAGGAATTCAAGCAGAGTCTCTTTTGTTCTTTGCTAATAATGAAACGTGACAACTCTGTGCAACACCTGAGAGGGCCAAGGGAAACACATCTGTGTGATAGAAGCAATGGAAATGCAAGATGTGTTACATGTAAGGAACTTAATCTATATAGCTTATCTTAGTATTCTTGATTTCCAATATGTAAGAAATGCAAGATGTGTTAGATGTGTGAATTAATTGTAGTCATCATCCCTGACCCATATTTTAATCAAATCATGATAACATATTCAATTCAATGACCAAAAATCAAAGGAGTTACTTCCCTTTTTATCAAATCTGCAATTTTCTAAATCTTCAAGACAAGACTCATTTATGAAGGTGAAAAGATATAAAATATTGTTTCCTTTTTAGTGTGTCCATCCATTCAAATCATTTAAGGAGAATTCAAGGATATTGAAAAATTGATGCAATGGTGTGTGAAAGCAGGTCCTAATTCTAAATCTCCCTCAAGAATACGGCAACTAACAAATTCCTGCTCCAATACCAGTTCTTCATTTCCTACACTTGCAAAGGGTGGTTGCCCCCAACCCCAACTTTTTTATTCTCAAATAAAACAAATCCCTGAAAATAGAGAACAAGACATGGCAAGAGGGTATTGCCTACTACCCATTACTGATACTCAAAAGACTAATCATACTGAAGAGTATCACCCAGCAACACCAGCAGAACATAGCGACAACCATGAAGCATATCAATTAGTTGAGCAGTTCAAAAACTCTGTTTGCTCAGTATGCAAGAACAGAAGACCAAAATTTGAAGTGATGAAAGAATTCACATACGCGGAGCTGCATGAAGCTACACGAGGTTTTTCACCAAAAAACTATTTGTCAGAAGGTGGATTTGGTTCTGTCTTCAAAGGAATGCTGCATGGAGGACTAAGGATAGCTGTTAAGCAACATAAGTGTGCAAGCCTCCAAGGAGAGAAGGAGTTCAAATCTGAGGTCAATGCACTCAGCAGAGCTATACATGAGAATGTGGTCATGCTGCGTGGATCTTGTTCAGAAGGAAATAACAGGCTTCTTGTGTATGAATTCATTTGCAATGGCTCTCTTGACCAACATTTATCACGTAAGAGAAAATTGATTTCAGAAATAGATACTACTATATGAAGAATGAAAATGAGTAAATGTTTTGATATGATTATCAGAAATTGAAATGCTAACTAAAACTAAAATAATGCAGAACACTCACGTAGGCCTCTTACTTGGGAAGAAAGGATCAAAGTAGCAATTGGAGCTGCAAAAGGCTTATTGTACTTGCATCAGAACAATATAATACACCGAGATATGAGGCCTAGCAACATCCTTGTTACACATGATTATGAAGCAATGGTAATAAACCACATAGCTTTAGAGAATATAGAAAAGAGCTTAGACTCACCAACTTTAAGCATATATGGTATGCAAACTTAGAGAACTTGTATTGATGCTTCACATTTCTTGTATAGAATTCTATTATGAAACTTCTTCGTGAGAAACTTAGTTATGAACCATAGTTTTATGACAAGTATATACATTTGGATCCTTCCATAAATTGTTTAATATATTATTGCTTCTGCAACATTGAGTAATGGAACGTTTACACATTTATCAGCTTGGAGATTTTGGTCTGGCTAGAACTGAACAAATGGACTCCTTATACTCCACAGATATTGTTGGAACTATAGGGTATTTGGCACCAGAATATGCAGAATCAGGAAAAATGTCAACCAAGACAGATGTATATGCTTTCGGTGTGGTTCTTCTTCAGCTAATAACTGGAATGAGGACTGCAGACAAACGTCTTGGTGAAAAAAGTCTTGTGGGATGGGTAAAAGTTTAAGTAAAACAGTACTTAAAGTTTTTAATGAATATATCCTATTTTATATATATAAGAGTTTTCTTTTATGATAAAATAAAACTAGGTAACCTTATTGTTACAAATAACAAAAACAGTATCTCTGATTTCAAAGACATTTGGCAAACCTCGTTAAATCTTGTATTTGTGTGCATGTCTGTTATGTTCTTCTTTAGAATTGAGATGCTATTGCTAACAAACAGTAATACGAGAATTGATGATTTCAAACTCGGTAAAATAAATTTTTTCATACCTTGTTACAATTTGACTTGGCATTTCCTTACATCATTCCAATGTACAAGTTCTTTTCAATTATTAATCCTCTTGCTTTCTTTCAGGCAAGGCCACTACTTAAAGAAAGGAACTATCCAGATCTAATTGATGAAAGGATGTTGGATAATCATGATTGCCATCAGCTTTTCTGGATGATTCGTCTAGCAGAAAAATGCCTCAGCAGGGATTCTCAGAGGCGATTATCAATGGACACAGTAAGTCTAAACCAGTGAGTTTCTTTGAGGGTATATATGATGCTATTGGACACTCTTTTGACACTTTCAACATTCTTAGAGACATTTTATAGTTCTTCTTAGGGATGTCAAAAAACCCATTCCACGGGTATCTGTAAATAAAATCCGCAATAGATAAGCAATGGATATTATAAATGGATACCCGACGGATACGAGTATTTTTTATATCCGCATGTTAATTGGACGAGTACAGATATCATAGTATCTGACATGTTGTAAATATGTGTTTGCAGGTGGTGAATGCCTTAACTCATATACGGGAAGGAAACACATGCAGTGTTGTACTAAGAGACTGCTCTCCAGCACAGTCAGATTCATCCTATGATATGTCAGATTTGCTTATCTCAGATACCTCTCAGGAGATGGAAGGTGAAGATGCTAGCAACTATGCATATGCTTCTATGGGCTTCAGACCACCACCATCTCCTCCACTAGGAAGCACTTCAAGTACATCAAGCATGTTCACAGGGCTGAGTGAATCTCCTATAGATGATTTGTCCAATAATGAGAAAAAGGGTAAAAGGGCAAATGAACAAGGTGGGATACTTTAAACCATTATGGTCTTGTTTGAGTTGTTCATAAGATAATAATAAGATAGACTATCCATTGTATAAGTAAATTTAAATGTCTTCTCTTCTCACTATAAATGATGTCTTGTTGCTTCGGTCCATAAAAGAAATTTTGTTTCCTGCTCTCAGATATATTTTGTATCAAGGGAAATGGTGTTGAATTCCAACATTATGATAAGATTCTCAGCTATAAAGAGTGAGTGCCGTTACAAATAGGAATTTAGGAAATCTAACAAAAGACATGTAAACTGTATTCTAGCAAATTGGTTGGGGTAGACCCAACGAGAGGAATCAAATATACAGAAGAAAAAAAAACTACCACTTAGCAAATGATCATTGAACACGAAAAACCACAACATAATTGTCCGTAACTTTTTACAATATCAAAGAACATGTGACTTCAATTTAAATCAATCAATCTAAATGATTTAAGAATTCTTTTGATTTTAACGTGAATATTTAACCAAGTATAAGCATCGTTATTCAACTACAAAAGGGAATATCGAAAATTGAAATTCTTGTACGTAAAACAGAACACTAAAAAGACGATGAGTTGATGCATGATGAAAGTGATCTAATAGATATTAAAATATTTGCACTAAATTTCAAAGACTGGAGCTGGAACCTGACGACAATAGGCACATGAGAATTGGTGCATTGGTAATTTCCAACATGTGTTTTGTCTTATATGTTTACTCGTTCTCTGTCAACAATTATGTATTTAATGTGAGCAATCTTTTCCCAATCTTCACCTTCTTGTTTCTTGCAGCGCTTTTTGAGCAACGGACAACCTTCAACTCTGAGTTTTGAAATGGATTTGGGCAGACCCTCCTCTGGCAAGCATTGGAGTATAGGACACTTGTAAAGAAACAATTTCTCGAGAGAGGAGAGGTGACAGAGACCCCTGTAATCCAGTTTCTTAAGATTTGGACAATCATATATCTCTAGATTAGTAATAGAGAGTGGGAGCAAACCTTCACCTGGAAAACAATCCTCATCCACTTTGCCAATGGACAAGGATTTTAGGGAAGGGTTGGTTCCCCAAGGACCCTTTAGTGAGACAATAAGTTTGGAGCAATTGAAGAGACACATTTCATCTAGATTTGATGGCAAATATCCGTCGGAAACCTCCACTTCTGGACAATCATTTATATACAGAAGATTAAGAGATGGAAGGAGGTCAGACATGTGTTTAGGCAATGATTTCAAATTCTCCAATCCTATGATATAAAAGCTCTCTAGCTGCCGGGCAAATAATCCTTCATTGGGAAAATATTCAAATCTAGAGCACTTTCCAATGCGCAGAATCTTCAAATGGTTAAGAGGGTGCCTCTGTATTATCATCTGTAGGTTAGGACACTCTGATAAATCAATCTCAGATAATCTTGGGAAAAAATCTAGAGGAAAGTTCGTCATAGAGTCACAACCACCACAAATATGCAATTTTTCAAGGAAATCAAAGCAATGGTTAATAGGAATATTCATATTCGGACAAGAAAAAATGGTGAAGGATTCAAGAGAAGTATGTGATATGATATGGCCAAGCCTTTCAAGTAATGATGCCTCCATGTTGTCACCTCCAATCCGGAGCATTTTCAATGTAGTTGGATTATAATCAATTTGCAATTTTCCACAGTCTCGCAGGTGTAATTCACAAATTTCAAGGGTCCTGGGAGCAACAGTCACAAGTTTTTTGCAGTCCTCAATAATTAGTTTCTTTAAATGGGAAAGTTGTTCTGGCAAGTGCCCTTTCAGCTTGGGACAATTAGTTACAGAAAGACTCTGAAGACTTGGAAAATCACCCGTCGTGCATTGCCATTCTTCCCATTCCTTCATATCAGCAAAGCTCAACGTTTCCAAGGATGCAAATGCAGAACAACTATTCCTGTAAAAATCAGCATCTATCGTCCCTATCCAATCATGCCCACTAATTGTCAGGTGCCTAAGAAATGTCAAGAATTCGAGGGAAGGCAACAACAGACAATGTTTACAATTAATCAAGCTTAAGGACACTAGATTCGATAATGAATTATCAGATAACCAATGTGGAAATTGTATGCCACCATAGTCACTGATTGACAACTCCTTCAAATGTTTGGAAGGTTGGAGATTCTCAAGTATTTCTTTTTCTTTCATGAAATTGTCAAGGTTCCGCTCCAAATCCCAGTTCAAATCTAGCCGTACCAGACATGTTTTGCTCTTCAAATCTGCTGCCAATGCATCCATGGGATTCACAGTATTCTGCAGATCCTTAATTACTAGATCTCCGTGAAGACTGAGTTCTCCTAACTGATGGATACACAGTTCACTACTTTTGCCAACATTGAATGGACTCATCATGAATATTTCAAGATTCTTCAGTTTTCCTATATGCATTGGCATCTTTGTCAGACTGTTTTTAATAAGCTCAAGACAACGCAAATTGGTGAGTTTATGAAAATTACAGGGCAACTCCTTCAAATTCACACAACTGTTCAACTTCAATGTTTGTAAGTCACATAGTGAACACATTGTGTTGGGCAGTTTTTGAATTCCAGTATTTGAAAGGTCTAAAAACCGGAGATGCATTAGATCGCCTATAGTTTCAGGTACCTCTTTAAGGTTAACACAACCACAAAAAGATAAAACGTGTAAGCACTTCAACTTAAATATCAACTCAAGCGTCAAAGTCTCACAATACCAAGACCAATAAGATATCCTAGTTACAGGCAAAAATGTCCGTAGCCTTTTTGCATCATATAAATTCTCGTACTCATTACATGATACTCCGTAGTCATCAATAACAAATGAAATGTGGCGTGTTTCCTTCAATGTTCTCTTTGCTCTATCAACTCCAAACCTGAAACAGATGTCACCAGAAATATATTTTGCCAAATCATTAAGAAGGTCGTGCATGACAAAACATGATTTCAAGCCTCCGCTGGATTGTTGAAAGAAACACCTTGATAATAGAACATTGAAATAATGTTCGCCAACTTCTTCCTGAGACTTACTCTGTTCAGAGCGTGGAAGAAAATTTTCAGCCATCCATAACTGAATTAAATTCTTCTTGTCAAATTCATGATCTTTAGGAAACATGGCACAGTAAGAGAAACATCTCTTGAGATGAGAAGGAAGATGGTAATAACTCAACAATAAAGCAGGGATGATTTTGCTATCTTCTTCAGGGAAGTCCCATATCTCGCTTGACAATACACTTTTCCATTCTGCAACCGAAGACTTTGAGCGTAAAAGACATCCAACTGTTTCCAAGGCTAGAGGCAATCCTCTGCACTTTTCAACTATCTTTGTACCAATCTCTTTCACCTCAGCATTAATCTGGGGATTATCATCTTGGAATGCGTGTTTAGCAAATACTTTCCAGCTATGATCTCCACCTAACTGCTTCAGTTCATGTACTTTATTTGATTGCACGATAGAAGCAACTTTGTTACTGCGTGTGGTGACAAGAATTTTACTTCCCTTAGCCCCATAATTAAGAGGAGTTTGCAAAGCTTTCCATTGGTCTCGATCTTCGTTCCAAACATCATCCAGAACGACAAGAAACTTTCTTCCTGTCAGTTTTTCTTTCAATCTTCCTTGAACCATTTCTAGGTCTACACTATCATCTTTTGATTTAGTCAGTACCCCAACAATTGCTTTTGTCAACATCAACACATCAAATTCATCTGAAACACAAACCCAACCTTTGATAGAAAATTTACCCTCTATCCTTGAGTCATTGTACACATGTTGAGCAAGTGTTGTTTTACCAAGCCCACCCATGCCCACAACAGAAAGTATAGATAGTTGACTATGCTTTTCAGTGTCTGAAGTCATCCATTTGAGGATCATTTCTTTTTCATCATCTCTTCCATAAATAGTATTTTCAACCACCAAAGATGTTGATGGCAATTTTTGTGACACATTACTACTCAACCCTAATCCAACCCCTACCCTGCTAGCATTTTTCAAACCCAGATCATCCTTTTGGTTTAGTAGAGATTCTAGGTCCTCAAGGACCTCTTTAATCCTAGATTCAAAAATACATACCTTACTAGAACTGCTCTGGGATTCAGCTTCCAATCCATATCTGGAGAATTCATAGTGTATTTCATCCATCAGATCCTCTGTATCAAGCAACACGTCTCTGACCTCATCAAGCCATGCTTTCATATATGCTGTTCTGAACTGGTTTTTTTCTGCATTATCAACCACAGCATTAATGGATACCAGCTTCCTCTTCAACTTCTTCAGCAGTTTCTCATCGAGCTTTCTTCTACGAAAGTAGTCCAGAACTTGACGAGAATCAAGCCTGTCAAGCAGCACCTGAAGAACAGCACCAAAGAGAGCACCACCAAGTGTTTCTATCACTGGCATGGTTAGAAAGGTAGTGACCGAATCAAAGAGAATAAAGGACTCTGAATCGGAATTGCAACTTAATTATATGAGTGAATGGCTACGAGTTAATGCAGACAGAGAACAGTTGACATTCATTATTTCAAGACATCGCAATGTGGGTTCAGTCTGAACTACTCAGACAATAAATTTTGCTGTCATTGCTTTAATTACATTAATGAAATTTCTAGCAACTTTGATGCATTTAGTCAATTTTGGTGGCTAACTAAAAAAACAACCGAGGGATTCCTCAACTTACATAATTCTGAGCCATGACAAAACAAGTTCCAGACATACCCCTAATTCTTCTTTGTTTTTTGGTTTTTTGACATTGCTATATTTTTTTGATAATTTTCTTTTTGTTTTCTTTTTGACATTCCTATGGTGTTCCTAAGTGAGTTTGATTAAGAATGTAGCAGTAACCATATTGCTAATCACCCCGTTAACTTTCAATCCCCTTTGTTGGTTTCAATCATCAGTCCATTAATTAACACTCCATCACTGAAACATGTTTGGGTGTAAAATTGAAGTACAGTTAAGAATTATGAATGAATTTGAGGGATTAATAATCAATTGCCTCTGACGAAAATGCTAATCTGTTGCCCTTGTTGGTTCACCTTAATTGTTTTTGCATTGTAATTGCTATCGGAGCCAATAGCTACATCTGCAGCAACAAAAATAAAATTAAGAAAGATAAAAGAAGAAAACTTTTGACTATTTTACATGAATACTGCGATTTATGTTAAGCTAGTTCGCTATCAGTATGCTTACATTTTGGAGTGAGTTAATGATATCTATTGAAAGAATATTTGTTTTTTTGTCCTTTTATTTTTAATCCTTTTTTTATTTACTTTTTTAACTTTTCAAAATTTCAAAAAATTATATATTAATATAAAGTATTCATAGTAAAATTAATATTGATAAGATTATTATTATTATATATTTTTTTGAAAGGAAACTCTTGTACAGGTAAGTTGCAAAATTTGGGGATTAACAAAAGACATGAGTTTTAATAGTTTCAGTTTCTTGCTCAAGTTATTAGACTTAATTTTTTTTTTCATGATAGACTTTGACTCCCTTGTTTTTGTTTTGCTTAAGTTTTATAAGAGAACTAGCATATTGATTCGTAGTTACAGGCGTATTTGTTTTATTTTGTATATTAAATTAATAAAATAGTGAAAATATTATGTAATAAAATAATATGAAAATTAAGTTATATTGTTGTAAATGTTGTTATTAAAGTAATTAGTAAATTTAAGTGATGCAATAATAATTTCAATTTTAAATATAATAAATAAAATTGATATCATAATATAATACAATTAATTGATTTTACGAAATAATTATAATAGCCTGTGATCCATGCGAACATTTTTTTTATTTTAAATTTTTTTAGAATAATAATATAACTGTTATTATATTTATTTAACCATTAAAAATACTAATAATATTATTAATATAAATTATAAAAATTTTAAAAGATTAAAAATTTATTTAGGTCAACTATAATAATCTATAATTATATATAAAGATATACATTAACAACAAAACAAATAGAAATAAAAAGTAATTGAAATACGATCTCGTAGTAAATTAATTTCAGATGTGTGTCTAACTATAATAATAATAATATCATTATAATAATATCTTGTAGTGATAAAAATAATAATAATACAATAACTATATATATATATATATAAAGATATACATTTGTTGTGTCCTCTTATTTTTATACAATTTTATCCTCTTAATTATTATTTGTTAAATTAAAATAATTATTCATAATAAACATTATTTGTCCATTTTATCACTTTAATAATTTTAGTAACTATTTTTTTAATTCAAATAATTACACAGATATAAAAATAAAATGAACAACAAAACAAATAAAAGTAAGTAATTGAGATATGATTCTGTAGTAAATAAATGTAAAATGTGTGTTTAACTATCTATAACTATATATAAAGGGGATTCTCTCTTTTGTATCCACATTTCATAATTTCAACTTTACCCTTTATAATTTAATTATTTATTAAATTTTTAAAAATTAACGGTTACTTTTACAAGTTTTTATAAAACTATTTACTTATCTCCTTCAACTTTTTTCTCCTACTATTCATCAACACTTATTTTTCTCATATTTTCTCCATACATTTCACTTTATTTTTCATAAATATACTTTTATTTTGTTTATTAACTTAATAACATTACAATATCATCAATTATTAATATAATTCAAAAAATGCGTACACACATGCGCGATAGCACCTGTGTTCACGCTGGTAATAATAATAATAATAATAACAATAGATAATAATAATAACGCTAAAATAATATCACGTAGTGATAAAAATAAAAATAAAAATAAAAATAAAAATAATAATAATAATAATAATAATAATAATAATAATAATAATAATAATACAACTACATATATAAAGAGATAAACATATTTGGTGTCCTTTTTTGTTTTTTCAATTTTATCCTCTTAATTAGGGATGTCAATGGGGCGGGTAGGGTACGGGTAGTAGCTCCCCCGTACCCTACCCGCTTGATAAATATTCGCCCCGTATCCGTACCCATATCCGTCGGGTATCCGTTATGCGGGTACCCGCCTATTTTTTTCATATCCGTGGGTATCCACGGGTACCCGCGGATATTTACAAAATTATTTAAAAAATAAATATTTAATCATAAATTCAAATAAAACGAAATAAAATACATATGTGTCATAAATTTTAAATAAAGTTCAAATAAACTAAAGTTCATACAAGTCCAAATAATTATAAAAGTAATTATAAAATGACGTTCAACACAATGAAAATTTTTTAATTAGTGTTTTTATCAAAAA